>Ga0247611_10002782_pt1 | contig 27190 bp, 25 predicted proteins | sample 177DNAGHGhighgp2_FD_192422 | JGI IMG/M metagenome (GOLD analysis project Ga0247611, IMG submission 192422) | Sheep rumen microbial communities from Palmerston North, Manawatu-Wanganui, New Zealand - 1770 DNA GHGhigh gp2 | ecosystem: Host-associated > Mammals > Digestive system > Stomach > Rumen... | reverse complement strand
TCCTCCAATTGTGCTATTGCTTTTTCTCTATTGGCCATGGTTATTATATTTTAGTTATACGATGCTTATTTGATGATGGATAGCCATCATTCGATATGCAAAATTAATAAAAATAATCAATAATCCCTAACAAATGAGTCACTATTTCATGATAATGAAGTTGGCGTTATTTCTTTGGTGCACCAGGATATATACACCACATAAAGTAGGCGAACTGATCAAGAGACCAATTATTCATTATGTTGTCATTGTTCTTGAAATCTACAAGTTCTTCGCGTTTTAAAACTGGATTCAAGTCCTTGGTGCTTGTATTATATAGGCCATATATCCCCATGTAGTAGTCAAGGTGTTTAGTGGAACAAATACTAAGATACCTATGAGGGAAATAGGTTGACAAAATCTTGCCTTTAACAATAGAGTTGATGGGGTTGTTTACCAAGGCCCCCAAATTTTCTTTTTCTCCAGCATCTAGAAGGTCAAGAATAGCGGTTTTCATGTTTTCAAATGCTTCGTCTGGGCTATTCCAGTATCTTTTATCCGGTACATATTGATGTTTCTTCTTGCTATAGTATACACCGAAGACCGTAGGGAAAGCACTTCGAATATTTGCAAGTCTCATTAAGCCAATCCATAAACCATAACAGAAGGTAGTGCTGTCTTCGCTCCCCACAACATATTCACTGATTTCCATGGACGCAATTTTGTCACGATTGAAATAATTGACGAACTCATCTCTTTTCCAACTGTACTCTTTCCAATATGATGCACATTCATCATACGGAAAGTGTTTTTTGTGATATTCAAACTCCTGTATATTCATAGCAATACTATTTGTTGCAAAAGTAATAATTTCCATTGAGAGTATCATTAAGAATCTTATGTAATCGTGGAAAATAATGGAAGAAATATTCGATTTTCTCGCTTTCTTTTCGTATCTTTGTAGTCGAAGTTGTGAGCTTTGTCACCACCAAGACAATGCACTGGGCTTCGAGATAATACATTATTCTTTTTACAGCCGCCTGGTGCGGTCGTGAGGTACACGTAAAACTTCGGAGTTATATGAAAAAATTTACAATTACTTGCTATGGCAAGACAAAAAGCTATCCCGAGAGCCAACGGAAAGCGATGATAGACTTCTATCTTGAAGGTATGGCATGTTGTGATGGTAGCGAGCAGGAACGCTACACTCGTATTTACATAGACCTTCTCGCAGGTAAGGAACATTGCTTTGACCAGAGTTTTTGGTAATTTGGGGTAGGAAGAACCCACTCATGGAAGATATCAAAAATACTGACAATAGTCAGAAGGAGCCTGTATATGTAGAAAGGTCAGACAAAACTATTATTAGGACTAAGCATCCAAGACTTGAGATTCGGGTCTTGGATGCGAATTGTACGCGCAAGCAACTGGAACATGCGCTAAGGATGGCCTATGAGTGGATGAAACACCAGAATAAAATCTCCCATGGTAATCGTGAGAATCAGACAGAGGAATAGTTATTTCCCCTTAAAGTATTGATTAAAGTGAAGTCCAAAGGCCGAAAAATGACAAATAATCTAATTTATTAGATTATTTTTCTTATTTTTGCAAATTGAATCATTCCATGAACAAAGACTATGGCTGGAAGAGAAAAGAATTGTAAGTGGTATTTTGCCGACCAACCAAATGGACAGGAGGTTGGTCCAAATAATGCTATGGAGCAAAGTTTCAAAAATCACCCTTATGCCTCTCTTGTTAGAGAAAGCATCCAAAATTCTCTTGATGCAGTTCTTGATAAGTCTGAGCCGGTACTCGTAAAGTTCTCTTTTATGGAGATGAGGGGGGCTGATTATCCTGAGTTTTTTGAGTTACAATATCACATTAAGGGATGTCTTGACTATTTTCCAAACAATCATAATGCAAAGGTCATTTATGAACCTATGTGCAAACTGTTTGAAGGCAACAAATACAATGACCATCTTGGTTTTATCCGAGTGAGTGATTATAATACTAAAGGTATGACCTATGAGGATGGAAATACAGACTCTCCATTTTATGCATTTGTTCGCTCAGCAGGGGTCACCGTCAAAGACAATACATCTGCAGGAGGCTCTTTCGGTTTCGGCAAAGCAGCTTATTATCTATTATCTCCTATAAATACAATTATTGTCAGCACTTGTACAGAAAACTATCAGAAGTATTTCGAAGGCGCAGCCTCTCTATGTACTCACACATATAGAGGTGCAAAAAAAATGGCATTTGGCTATTATGATGACCAAAATGGTAAGCCAATAACAGAAGAGAGCGACATTCCTGCTAAGTTCAGACGATCTGAACCAGGAACTGATATTAATATTCTCGGATTTGATAATGACTACATAGATGAAGCTGTGAAGGAGATGACAGAAGCCGTTCTCCGAAATTTCTGGATGGCGATATATAATGGTAAGCTAGTAGTCAATATCAATGATTCTACAAGTATTAGCAAAGAAAATCTTGCTGAATTGATGGAATTGAACTTTGAGGATATCGACGATAATACTCGAAAGTCAGGGTATTACAATCCACGTCCGTATTTTGATGCAGTTAGATTAGTAAATACATCTGGTAAATACCTCTTTTTTGAAGACGATTTACCATTGCTTGGGCATGTTTGTTTTTATGCTTTTAAGAAGAAAGGAGCAATTGATAAAATTGCTTATTTGCGAGCATTGCAAATGTTTGTATATTCTAAAAAAACGAAAACAAACTATGGAATGTATGGCGTTTTCTATTGTGATAGCGAGAAAGGTAATGACTTGCTTCGCAATATGGAAAATCCTGCACATGACGAGTGGAAAGCAACTAATTGGCGCATAAACGGAAGGGTTTTTGGCATGGGACGAATTGCGTTACAAGAAATGGATAATTTCATTACAGAATGTTTGTCCCAAGCTTTTTCTCTCAAAGAGAAAAAAGCCATTGATATTAAAGGATTGGAGGAGTTTCTTTATATACCCACCGCATATGAAGAAGATGAAGATTTGGATTCGGAATCTCAGATAGGAAAAACTACAGGTGACTTACAGGATGATGGCACGTCTATTACAACTGACATATCGGATGGAGAAGACAATCCAACTATTTCTGAGAGATCATCGTCACCATCAACTGGTCGCATCTTGATTAACAAACCGACTACAGCAACTAACAACTCTGGAAATCTACGCTCAGGCCATGGTAAAGCTAAACAGAAGCCGAAAAAACCAGGAATCCAAAAGCCAGGCAATGTTAAAGATACAAGAAGCGAAGATGAAAATGGTGAAAAAGGATTATTTGCAGCCCCAATCAGTATTCCATATCGTTCTTTTTCACAACAGGAAGAAGGAGGAATATATCATTATATAGTACTTCATCCTCAAGAGGAAGTTGGCAATGTTCGACTGCATTTTTTTGCTGTCGGTGAGGAAAACGATGAGGAACTACAAATAGCAGAATCAAACATCGGTATTATTAGTGGCAACATTATTCGTGATGTACATTTGAATGAAGGTCGCCTTCGACTACGAGTTAGATTTACGGACAATATGAAACATGCAGTAAAACTTTCAGTAGAAGAATTATATGAAATATAAGAACGTATCATTACCATATCCAGTTCTTGGTATTCATGATGATGTTTACCCATTGCTTGAAGATGGATGTGTGCAAATGGAAGATCCTGTAAAGACGGCTTCAGAATACCATTTCAGAATCTCTCTAACTCAACGTAACCATGACATTTCTGCTCTTGTTGCAGAAGGAAAGGCAGAATATGCCTGTGAGGTGACGTGTAAAGACACGTTTTTGCGCCGTTGTTGGCATTCTTCTTCTCCAAAGTTTGATATTAGTATTGACAGGAAAGAAGTCTGTGGACATGTTGATTTTCAATGCTATATTGCAGCAAAAGTCTACATTCCCAATTATACCAATAGTGACTTCAATGAAGACTATTATGGCTTTTCGTTTGATTTAGAGATTGGCGATTTACTAGCTGTGTTTCCATTGGCATGGTGGAATACTGAAATTAAATTTGACAAGCTTTATGCAGCTGGCTCTTTTATGCAAATTGTGGAAGCTGCAGATGGTATAGAGAAAACATGGTTTAATCTCGATGACCAACGCATCCTAATCGAAATGCCTCATGATTTGTTTGTACAATATCGCCGTATTGGTAACAGCTTTCCTGAAGTAATACATTCATCATTGGTACACAATGCACTGGTATATGCACTTAGCTATTTAAATGAATACCAAGATAAAGGGAAATTATGGGCTGATAGTTTGATGGCTCGAATGGCAGACCCTGAATTACAGCAATATGATTTAAGTGATATGGCTCAGGTCTTTCAAGTCGCTGATATATTACTTCAAGACCCATATAAACGATTGCTTGATAGTCTTGAAAAAATAGCCGACAACCAAAATGAAGAGGAGGATTGACGATGGAATTGCAAAAAGTATTTAAGCATTCATATATGGATGAACTCCGCAAGAACATTCATATTTCTGACTATCAAGGTGAATCATTTCCTTACGAACCATCTAAGGTAAAAGCTCTGGCAAATGTATATAAACCTGATGGCCTTCTTGATAGGTTGGATCCTGACGATGACTATACATCAGCTATAGAGATTTATCAAGCATACGAGACAATTACTCCCTTGTTGGCATCTTTGCCGGATTTGTGGATATATCTTGCGCATGTTGATCTCTTTCCATATGTACAAAAACGACATTCTGATGTTCTTAAAGAAGATGTAACAGAAGAATATATAGTTGATCATTGGTTTAAGAATAAGGTTAGTATATTTCGTATGGCATTGCCAAGTGCATGGTGGAGTGTATATCTTTCAATTGATAAATCACGAGATAACAGATACGAATTAACTGAAATATTATTCAAAAACCAAGAACTACGTACAAATAGTTTTGGACCACTTACTTTGATTCGTCATAGAGAAGCCATGATAGGCATTTTGGAATTTTTTAAAGAACATTCAGAACTATTGGTTGATGGTATGAATATGCGTGCACAGTATATCAGAAAACTATTCAATATGATTGGAGGATATAAAAGATTAGAATTTATGGATAGGGATTTTTTCAAGAGTGAATTAGAAAAGAGACTTGATATTATCTCCAGAAAATTCAGCAGAGAGGACATCCAAAATAATCCTAATTTATTTAATGATTAAGAATGTAACAGAAATATGTTAAATGAGATAATAACAGAAATCAAGAAGGCCCCAAAGTCTATAATCGAAAAGCCGAAGTTCAGAATTAGAGAACGTTGGAATATGCCACTTGAATACCAAGGCCAATTGATAATGCGGCATTTGAAATTATGTTCATATGGCTGTGGCATTCCGCACTACTTTTTTGATTTGGCAGAGGACATTTTAAAAAGTTGGATAGGTATTCTTTATGCTATAAAGTCTCCGATTCTTGCAGAAGGAGAAAATATAATCATAGAAAAGTTGAAAATCGAAGCGGGGACTTTTACTAAAGAAGAAGCTGCAGAAGAATATGAACAGCTTAACAATTTCCCTCAGCATATGCTCCCTATCAGAGTCTTTGAAAGCTTTGCTGGTTATGGAGGCGCCTCTTTTGGTTTAAGGCGTTCTGGTATACCACATGTTGTAGTAGGGATGTCTGAGTTTGACCCGTTTGCAAGTCAGTTGTTATCACAAAATTTTCCAAATATACGGAATTGGGGTGATATTACAAAGATTGATGCTGAAGAACTTCCTGATTTTGACCTTTTCACTGGTGGCTTCCCTTGTCAACCCTTTTCAAGTGCTGGTATGCAATTGGGTGTTGATGATCCTTATGGGCGTGGAACATTAATATATCATATTTTAAGGATTGTAAAAGCAAAACGTCCACAATATTTACTTTTGGAAAATGTAAAGGGATTGACACAAAGAAAATTTGCAGATACTTTTGAGAATATTAAAAATATTCTTCGTGAGTTAGGGTATGGAGAACTGGCCTATGCTGTTCTAAATTCAAAGGATTATGGGATACCACAGAACCGAGAACGGCTTTGGATGTTTGCACGACTTGGTGGATTGCCCGCTGGCTTTGACATTGTACCTCCAAAGGAAATCTTGACTCATCGATTTGGAGATTTTCTTGACCAGGATCCTCCGAAAGAATTATATTTAAGTGAAGCACAAATAGAGCATCTAAAAGTTAAACACCATATAGACTCTTTTGTCGTTGAGGAACCATTATGTTTTGATGTTTATAATAAGAAAATCAAAAAAGACGCTTTGTGTATTACAATTACACAACCAGAACACAATAGCCTTCGAGTTATTGAAGTTCCTGGTGAAGATGGAAGGGAAATTGTTCGCAAAATGTCTATAGATGAACAATTCCGTTTTATGGGATTCCATGATGGTGAACTTAACTATGAGGGCCAATCATATTCTCAAATGTCAAAAAGGGCAGGTAATGGTTGGGATATTAACCTAGTAGGTAAATTAATTAAACACATATTTGCACAATTATGAGATTAAACCTTGGATCTTTAGCATTTGGTTCTATTATAGAAAAGGGAGGCGGAACACCTTCATGGGGAATGGAATTAGGCCAATCAAAACCAGATTACAAATTTACAGTAGATGGCTGTAAAGAAATCTTGGTTGGAATGCTTTATAATTCTGTCAATCTTCACCATGTCAGTCTACCACTAGGAAAAGGAGGCCATGTCGATATCGCGTCCAACTTTGAAGAGTGCCATTTGGCTTCAGTTTTTAGAAAAGTATATATCAATGATATACTTATTGGATATCCATTTCTGATGGTTTTAATAAAAGAATTAAGTGCAAGTCATACTGGACGGCGTTCAATAAAATATTCCGACAAGATAGCTTACGGCTTTTCTGGTGAACGTCTTTCAAATCAAGAGTTTTTTAGAATAGCAAGAAAAAAACTAGGTTTAAATTGGGAGTCTTGTTGGTTTATCTATGAAATGAATGTTAGAAATCTTGACGAGCTTCATTTTAAAGCAATTATTGTCAATAAAGAATATAGTGAGTCGTATCATGATTCATCTGAACGTAAAGAACATTGGTTATCACTAATTGATTAATTATTTCTGATTATGAGGATTAAGAACACAGCTTTCATATATAATGTTACAGTGAATGGGTCTTCGAACTGTGACTGGGGAACAGATATAGGCCAGGGTAAAAAGCATACTTTTACTTTGAAAGGCTTTCCAGAATTTATAAATGCCATGGTTTATTATAAAATTGAAGATGTTGATAAGATTTTGGTCAAACTTGGCAAGGGTTCACAACAAAAGCCCCCAAAACCTTTTTCATCTTATCATGATATTCAATTGGTTTTGGCTTCTTGTTTTAAAAAAGTCTTTATCAATGGTAAGCTATTGGAAGGTCAACAGTTTATAGTATATATTCTTAAAGAGATTAACACCTATAACTCTAAAGGAAAAATCAATGTACACAAAGACAGGTGCACACTGAAATTCAGTAATTCTATTGTATATAATGGAGAATTGGTTAATGAGAAATGCATTGATGCTATTTCAGCTGCTTTTGGCCAATCAAAAAATGGAAGCTGGGCTGTATTGGAAATGAATATAGAAAATGAAGACGAACTTCATTTTCGAGGCTTCGCTTTGGGTGATTCTCCAAAAGACTATACATCAACAGATGAGAGAGATGAGGATTTTGCTCATCGTATGAATGAGATTGTTCCATTAAAAACCAAGGAATCCACTCCTTTGAAAGAAAAAGTTAATCTTGAATCTGAGGAATATTTATACATCTCAGCTATTAAGACTAAACCCTTCCTTATTTTTGGTGGATTTTCAGGAACAGGGAAAAGCCAAAAGGTTAAAGAGCTTGCTTTTGCTACGTGTCCTTGTAATGGCAAGCTTGATATATCTGAAACGTCACCAGGCAATTATCTTTTGGTCAGCGTTAAGCCTAATTGGCATGATGCAACTGACATAACTGGCTTCCGCTCGTCAGTTAATAGGAATTACTATGTAACAGACTTTATGCGTTTCCTAGTCAAGGCAAAACAATATGAAGACCAGAAAATCCCATTCTTTGTTTGTCTTGATGAAATGAATTTGGCTCCAGTGGAAGAATATTTTGCTGATTTTCTCAGTGTGATTGAGTCACGCAAGAGACGTGCTGATGGTCGAATTGTAACGGATGCTATAGTTCCAGCTAGCGTATTCAAAGACTCTGATTATGCAGATGATTTCAACATCTTCTTAAAATTAGGATTAGAGCCTACAAATCATGAATGGGAGGCCGACGATATAAATGCTTTGTCGAGTGAAGAACAGTCTCAGGCTTTTGTCCGTCAAGATATTGTGGAAGAATTGAAGAATGTAGGTTTGACCATTCCTAGTAATGTGATTATTATCGGTACTGTCAATATGGATGACACCACGAACTCTTTCTCTCGCAAGGTTATAGATCGTGCTATGACTTTCGAAACAATTGTGGGCAAGTTTGGCAAAGAGTATTTTGAAAGCGATGTCTCTCTCCAATATATCAAGAACCCCCGAAATGGGGAACTCTTCCTGAGTGATGAAGTTAGAGCAACCCAAATGATTGAAGAAGGGCGATTCGTGCTCACAGACGACGAGCAGGAAAGAATAGTCAGTTTTATCAACAACATCAACGAAGACCTGGAGGGCAGTCCTTTCAAAATCAGTTATCGTATCCTGAATGAAACCATTCTGCTGTATCGTTCAAAGAAGCGAATAGAAGAAATTATGAAAGCAGAAGGTGGATTCGAAGAGGACGTTGTCTTCAAAACAGACCTCAACACCATCTTCGACGATATATTAATGCAGAAAGTTTTGCCAAGAATTGAAGGCGATTACGAGAAATGCAACAAGTGCCTTACAAGGCTTTCCACACGTGCTGAAGACAACGATTGGAAGAAGAGTTCGGATAAGATAGAATTCATGATAAAGCGCTTTGGTAACGATAAGAGTGGATTTACATCATTCTGGAACTAAAAAATGCTGAGGTATGGATGTGCTGAGATTTGAATGTCCTCACGAAAAAGGTGACTATGATTTCAGGCTTACTATAAGCACTGCCACGATAGAGCATGCGTGGGAGCGTTTTGAAAGACGTGTAAAGAACAGGTCGTTAAGCTATTGTGAGTATAGGTCATTGCGTGAAGGAAAGTTGTCTTTGCTAAATCCAAGCAAACCCGGTGAAGGACTTCTGGAGATGAATCCTGAAGTACTCCAAACAGAATGGCGAGAAAAACATCCTGTTTTATTCGAAACCTGTGAATACCAATTTGCAGTTGAGTTTAATCACCTTCACGATACTTCTGACAATAAGCATTTACCAAAGGTAAAGCATCTGATGAAGTCGGTGGGTGATGGATTCAAATTCTATCCTAATGGTAATCATTCAGGCATTCTAGTAGGCTCCATCGACTTTCTCAACTCTCCTGGCAAATTTAGTTTTGCCTTTGAATATAGAGACGAGGATAACAGAATGTCCAACGAACAGATAGAGATGTATGTGGCATCCCCGAAGTTGGACACTAAGAATGACCTTCAACAGATAATTGCCTTAATCAATCAAGAATACGAAAACTATGTATTCGATTATTTGACGTTGACGTTCAGCAGTTTTTCATTGGTAAGGGCTGAGCGAAACAACAACATCATTTGGCTGAGTATTTTCAAGAATGTTGTGGACGAATACTTTCGTAGTGTCAAATTCATCATGTCACGACCCAACAACAAACCTGTGCGAAAAGTATATCATGCCCGGCCTGAACGTATACGTCGATGGAGTCCACAGCAGGAAGAGCGATATAAAGACCTTGGTAGGGATGCAGAAATGCACTTTTTCAGGTATGAACAAACTGAAAATACCATCAACACGAGAGAGAACCGCTTTGTAAAATATTCACTGCACGTGTTAGGAAAGAAGTTCAGGGAGGTGTTTGCTGAAGTCAGCCACTTTTACAAGGATATGGACAAGGAAGAGCGGAAAGCCCTGTCCAACTTTAATAAATTATTCAAGCAATTTGAGACTAACTCTTTTTTCAGTAAGGTAGGAGAGTTTGAAGGGTTCCGACAGGAAAGTGCCATTTTGCAACAGAGAAGCGGCTATAGTAAGATTTACAAGGCATGGCTCATGCTGAAGAGTTCTCTGGAACTTGTAGATGGGAAGACTGATATTGGCATGAAAAAGATATGGGAACTTTACGAAATATGGTGCTTTCTCGTAATGAAACGTCTGATCGCTAAGGTACTTGGGCTAAATTTGGATGATACAGTTCATATACATGAAAACAAGTCGGAAATGCTGAACACCATGTTGAGAAGTGAAATGTCTCATACTGTGGAGTTCATAAATCCAATTAACGACGATGTTATTCATTTGGAATATCAACACACTTACAATCGCCGTTCAACGGAATTCAAGACGATTACTACAGAGCAACGCCCTGACATAGTGGTAACCATTAAAAAAGCAGATGGATTTGTGCTGACTTACCTTTATGATGCCAAGTATCGAGTCCAGGACGACAAGAATGACGGAGAGTTGGATGATGGTGCAGATATCGACATTGCTGACTATCCTCTTCCCGATGCTATTAATCAGATGCATCGTTATCGTGATGCGATTTATTATGCAATGAAAGAAGATGAACGTCCGAGAGGTAAAGAGGTAATTGGTGGATACATCCTGTTTCCTGGTAGAACTGAGGGGACAGCTGTAGAGAACAGATACTTTTACAGAAGTATTAAACAGGTGAATATTGGTGCTTTTCCACTGCTGCCTGCAGATGAAGAACACAAAAATGAAATTGTATTTTGCAATTTGCTTGAAAAGCATCTAAGGGAGATTTTATTGGACGATTCCGCCTATGAGCAGATAAAAGACAGCATTCCTCAAAAAGGTTTATCATATAGTCTGCGTCCAAAAGAAGGTGATAGTCTTGTCCTTGTTGGATATGCCAAAAACAAAGATAGAGAGAATTTCATCAAACACTCCTTGTATTATACACGAGCAGAATTAGAAGCAGGATCCTTGCGCCTTCGCCCTGGATTTGAATGGACAAAATATCTTTTGCTTCATGATGCCCAAAATGCAGAGAGAATTGTGTATCTATTGAATTCAAAAGGTCCTCGTATTGTATCTAAACAAACTTTGCTAGATATGGGTTTTTACCCCTCTCATGGAGATTTCTTTCTTGTCTTTGATATTGAGGATGTAAATCATCCTATTGATATTGATCCAAATGTTATACTTCCTAATGTAAAGAAGAAATATGATCCGTATTTTCTCTCATTCTCAGAACTTATAAATCATCAATCGTCCAATAGTATGAAATAATAATACTATTTAAACCTTCCAAAATAGTGACAAAAAATATATTATTGTAAAATGAATAAATAATTCTATAAGATACTCTCCTTTTAAGATTTGGACTTCTGAAAAGGCAGATAATTGCTTGCAAAACATACTATTGCAAATTCGTATTTATGTACCTGCAAAGAGTTTCATTTAATGTGAACTAATCACTTTTTTTACAATTAAGAACAAACGAACATTTTAATATGAAAGCCCCTATAGAGTTAACCATAGGCGAACTCCTGAAGAAAATCGAAAATGAAAAAATTCAATTTCGGATTCCTGGGTATCAAAGAGGCTATAAATGGACGAAGACACAGGCAGACCAGTTGATAGACGACCTGATATCCTATGGTTATCAACAGAAATTGATAGGCTCTGATTTTAGTTACCAAACACAGAATATGGAATCAGCATCTGCTTATTATCTTCAGCCCATTTCTGTGTGTCCTTCTGATGAAGAAGAAAACGTGTATGATATTATCGATGGTCAGCAGCGTCTGACCACTATCTGGCTTCTCTTATATACCTGCTATAAGAATAAAAACAAAACAGACAATATCAAACACCCCCAATTTAGTTTGGATTATGAATCCTTCGCAAATTGGCAAAATGACTTTGATATATGCATCAATAGCAAAGACTTTAAAGCTTTCAGACGTATGAGTCTGAACCATTTCCATATTCACGAAGTGTATTTTACGTTCGACAAGAGAGTGGGTGATTTCCAAAAAGGAAACAAGAACAATAAGATAAAGGCAAACACCATTTATCAGATTCTTCTTTTCAATACTAAGATTATCTGGTCGAACATTTCATCAGAAGGCACAACAAAACAAATAGCTATTAAGACTTTTACTAATCTCAATAGCGGTAAAATACCTCTGACATGCGGTGAATTGATTAAAGCTCTTGTACTTCAAGAAAACAGTTTCCGTAAAATCCAAGGTACCACCGATGCCTCGGTTAAGGACGAAGATCAGCGCCTGCTCTTAGCTATTCAAGACCTGATCAAAAGTTCTCGGGAGTCAAAGGTGTTGTATGACAAGATTGCCAGCGAATGGGATGATTTTGAACGGGAACTGCACAACGAGAGTCTCTGGCACTTCATCTACAACAAGGAAACCAATTACATCTACGACACACGCCTGGAATACATCTTCAACTTAATAGAACAGACTGACAAAGGCGATGACCCTATGCGTTCCTTCAATAACCTTTATGATAGAGTGGCTGATGAGGCAGTTAAGGAAATTGAGAAGTTCTGGAACAATGTTGAGAAATATATTGCTACCATTAGGGAATGGTACAAGGACAAAGAGTATTTTCATCTCATCGGTTATCTGGTGGCCACTACTCCCTGGATATCAATAAATGACGATGAACAGAAAAACAAAACTACAAACAAAACAGTCATCTCATATTTAATCAACGGTTTATATTGGGCTAAATGGGATAAGTCATATTTAAGAAACGAGATTAAAAGGCTCATCATAGCGACATTGGCAAACGTTAATGAAGATAGTATGGAAAGCGATGATGGAAAGTTAGACCCAGACATCCTTGACAACTTGCGTTATAAGGAAGACAATGATGCTATACGTCGTTACCTGCTGTTTTTCAACATACATACAATACTAATGCAGGAGGGCGAAGAGCGTTTCCCATTCAACAGGTATAAGGAAGAGAGTTGGGATATCGAGCATATAGCTTCGCAGACAGAATTCAATTTACTGAAGAAGGATGTTGATGAAGCAAAACTCTGGGCCCTGCATATCATCCAATATTTTACAGGATTGAAAGTGGATGGCTATATCGAAGAAGGACCTATTTCCAAAGGTAAGAACACCTTTATTGGAAAAAAGATTAGATTGCTTACAGATAATGACAAGAAGCTGCTCGAGGAAGAGATAGACAAAACAACTTTTCAAGGTTTAGAGCAAGACAAGAAGGCTCTGTGTAAGTCCTTGCTGTCATATATTTTTGGACAAAGCGATAATCTTCAATCGATTAAGGAGAAACTGGAAAAACTTGGTCTGGCCGCAAGTATGTCCGACGAGGAGAAGGACAAGATTGGTAATCTGACACTGTTGAATATGAGTATCAACCGAGGCTATGGCAATGCCATTTTCCCCGTGAAACGTATGACCATCCAAGATGAACTGCAGAAGGGCTATTTTGTGCCTCCATGTACGCAGCGGGTATTCCAAAAAGCATACAGTCGTAAGTTCGACCAATTGTATGTATGGAACGAACAAGATGCTGATGCTTATTTGGAAAGCATTAAGGATGCTATCCGGACATTCAATAGAATTAATGGCACTTATGCTGAGTATAAATCAACGAAAATAAAGTATTAAATGGGAGCGATAAAGTATAATTTTTGGTCATTAACAAAGAATTATTATCTTGTTTTTCCCCGCATCCAGAGAGACTATGCACAAGGGCGATTGACTTTCAAAGCCTCTCAAGTGAGAAAGTCTTTTATCAAATCACTAAAGACTGCGCTAAGCGAACCCGCTCCTTCTGTTAACCTGGATTTCATCTATGGCGTCCAGAAAAAGGACGTCAAGGCTGACGAAACCCAGTTTATTCCCTTGGATGGACAGCAGCGTCTAACCACACTGTTCCTTTTGCATTGGTATTTAGCATATAAGACAAACAAGCATAATGGCTTGAAAAGGCATCTTTCTGGCAAAGACGAGAAAGTTCGTTTCCTGTATAAGACACGTGACTCAGCCAAGGATTTCTGTGAGAATATGATTAGGTTCGATATAAAAAATTGTGATCCGAAAAAGTCTGTCAGTTGGAATATCAAAAACCAGTACTGGTTCTTGACCATGTGGACGGAAGACCCTACAGTGCAGGGGATGCTTACTATGCTTGATGCAATGGACGAAGAGTTCAAAGGGTTGTCAGAAGAGAATTTTAACTGTTATTGGGAGAAACTGACAGAGGAAGAGTATATAAATTTTTATGTATTGCCATTTGACGAGAATTACTCATTGGGGGAAGACTTATATATTAAGATGAATGCACGCGGATTAGCCCTTACTACATTCGAGAATTTCAAGGCTAGCTTTGAGGAGGAATTTCTAGAGGGTGACATCAAGGAATCATTCAAAAATAATATTGATACAAAATGGACAAATATGTTCTGGTATCCTATGACCCCTGATAAAGGCGATCCTCCTGCAAAAGTAGACACTGAGATGATGCGATTCATACGAATGTTGCTGAGCTTTCGGTATGCGCTCCGTAAAGGTAAAGATGATGCAAAGGATGATGCAAAGAACGAAGACCTGGCCAAGGAAATTGATACAGACAATTTATATAATGACAAGACTTTCAGTGGCCTGTTAGTGAATGCCAAAGGGAAAGACTTCATCCCTGATGATGAACAGAATTATGCCTTTTTGTCGGACAAGGGCATTCTCAATACTGACACAGCAAAGTTTATAGTAGAAGGCTTTCAAGTTGTCGGTGGACACTGGGATGATGTCAATCATAAATGGAAAGATGACGTGAGCCCCATTAGTCTCAAAGGCGTTTGGGACACGTTCTGTAAGAAACCAGACTATAAGACTCAGCTCTTAGTCTTGGCTATTATCATCGCACAAAAAAATGGTACAGATACAGAAAACGTTAGGTGGTTCCGTCTCTGTCGCAACCTCATATCAAACACTATCATCAACGATAAGAAGGATATGAGATGGCTTGTTAAAAAACTATACGAATTAAATGGCAAACCAAATTTTGGATTAGAATAATAATTTAAGATGGAAAAAAACAAAAAATATGCTCCTCAGAATTTCAACCAACAATTTGAGGAAGAGAAAAGGAAGTACGAACTGTGTAAAGATTTAGCTTGGTCAGAAGCAATTAGAAATTGGGAAGACTATCCGTGCCTTGAAGGCCGCATCAAATTCTTGCTTGACTATTGTTGTGACGATGTGACGAAATTCGAGGAATACGCAGAAAGAGCTGTGAAGTTGTTACAGAACGAGAACAACCTGTTTGAACGCCTACTTCTGAACCAGAAAGACAGTTCTTATCCATGCCAACTGGAAAACATGAAAGTATCGAATGAGAAACAAACCCTGTTCAATATAATAAGCGTAGAGCAATTCTCTTTTTTTAACAAAGGCAAAAGTGACCGTGACTTTGGGTGGCATCGCTTGTTAAATGATAATCCTGATGAGTATAAAAAACAACGCCAAGACAGTCTAAATGCGTGTCAAGAGGCTGCAAAGAATATCATTTGTAAAGAATTGCCTAAAGAAAAGAAAATAACTCCCAACACTGAGATAGTAGAGTGGAAAAAAAATCTAGTTAAATGCCCAAAACTAATCAAGTACTGTACTAACACCATTTTATATAAAGTGACATACAAAGATAACATTATCTCCTATTATCTATCAACAGATATACGTGATCATTTTTTCAGTAAACGCAACAAAGTATCAGAGCTCTATACCAGATATTTGTACGAAACCATCCATAAAGATGGTGATGGTTGGGAATATGCCACATGGTCGTACAAAGATAATTGTAAAGTAATTGATCCCTATTTAAAAAAGGGGGAGATTGAAATACGCAGAAAAGGTGACTATTGGTGTTTTAAAGGATTGGAAAGTATTGATAATAAAATTTCAGTAGACGAGCTTGTTAAAATGTTAAAACAAGGGTGACAAGATCTTAATTATCGAATATATTATCTTTAAGAAAGAACATAGTTAACGTTTTAATGACCTATCATCTTCCTCATAACCACGGCCGCCGACCTCCCATTCACGGTTGCTGTCGTTTGAACCGCCACGTTGCTTGGCCACCTTGTCGATAGCACGACCGATACCAGGGCCGGAGATTTGTTGTCTCTGGTCTTGTTGTTTCTGGGTCTGTTTTGGCTGAAGCCGTCTTACATCGAGGCCATAGTCATTCATATTGATAATGGTGCGGTTGGCGAAGTCGATGCAATAGTATTGGTCATCGACACGGGTGATGAAGTAGCCGTCCTCGTGGAGCTTGCCCACGAGGGCGTCATCGAAAGTGGTGTCGAAGATGCTGCGCAGTTGTAATACCATCTTACCGACATTGGATCCTGGGGTGGATTGGATGGTGATACGCTCAGGATGATGGTACTTGCCAATTTGACAAAGGATGTGTCGCTCCAACTCATTGGTGGGGCAGAACGACTGGAGCCAGGCGCGACGGTCGTTAGAGCGCAGCGTGGTCAGAATATGCTCAGGCAGTTGGTAGGTGGAATCGCCAAAACGGACACTGCCATTCAAGAGCTTGGTGCCAAATTGGCGACGAAGAAGCCGGTTGAGTTCCTTGGTGGTCAGGTTGATGTTATCATCCAACATCTGGTCGATGAAGGCATCCATCTGCTTGAAACGCTCTTCCTTGGACTGGAACTGGAGCAGCTCCTTAACCTTAACCACATCGCTGCCCTTGATGACGGCCTTGGTGCTGTGGTCAACAATCATGTAACCATAGGGGAAATCCTTGGAGCCGAGGAACACTAGACTGATACCGAACTTAGCCTTCATGACATCCTGTAGTTCCTGACGATTGCCAGACATGTCACGATACTTCTTTAATATGGCTTTGAGTTGGGCCATACGCTTCTTGTCCAGCTTCTCTTGGCTGATTTTGCTCTCTACAAGTTGAATTTTCACTTTCTCCTGCACTTCGCCGTTGCGCTTCAGCACAATCTCGTCATCCTCGGTGTAGCACTCGTAGCCCATGGTTTCGAGGATGGCCGTGAACTGCGGTACCGTAGTGAATTGGTATTGGAACGCTTTGGAAATCGTTTCGCTCACTTGTTGGGATTCGTCAACACCCATGATGCGGTCGATGGTTTTCTGCGAACGAACCTTTTCAAGACTGTCGCTGATCTTCTTCCCGTTCGGGGCAATCCGGCTGGTGATGACATGGATGTGGTTGTTGTCGGTATCATGGTGGCCATATATCAAGAGAGGCTGCCCAGGTTGGCCGTAGCCCATCTCACTGAGGTATTGATGGGCTATCTCAATCAGTTCTTCCTGGGTGTATTCATTACCACGGCAGGAAATGGCCAGATGGAACTGTGGGTACTTGATGCGGTCATTCTTTGAGGAGTATTGCAAGAGAAATCTGGTGAGGTCTTCCCAGGTATAGGCATCGCCCATTGCAATATAGCCGAAGTTGGTCATCTCCAACAGTTCGGCGCGGCCCTGGGCGACCTTGCGCTCATTGTATTCCACGGCATGGAAGTTGGCACTGGATGGAAGTATCGTTGCTATCATAAGCACAAAAATTGTATTTTATAATTTTGTATATTTTAGTATTCGCAATTTTTAGTATTTATCATTTTTCGACTTACCTATAATATAAAAGATGTATTTATGGTAATTCGATAAATTGTATTTTTGATTTTTCATAAAGATATGCTTTCTTTAAATGGTATTTTGTAAAAATAACATTTCATAAAAATTATACTATTCTAAAATGGCATTTTATAAAAATGGTATTTTATAAAAGATACATTTTTACAAAGATGGTAAAATGTAAAATCACATTTTTTCATTTTACTACCGCGTCAACTTCATGAATATCTTGTGTTGCTCATCCTTCACCTTCTCCAGGAAGTCGAGGATGTGGTTGAGCTGCGGCATGATGACATTCTCATAATAGCTCTGGGTGAGTTCGCCGCCGATGGCGAGTTCATTGGCCCGCTTCATCGCCTGGTTGAAGTTGCCGCCAAGCCACGCCAAGTCCTGCTGATACTTCCGATAGAGCGCAGCCATCTCGGTCAATGCCTCGATCTTTCTCTTTGTGCCGATGTCGTTGAACTGTCTGACGGCATCCCTGACCATTGCGCTGATGGTCTGATAGTTGGCTGCCTTTTCTTTGAAAAGAGCATCCTCCTCCGGCGTAAGCCTAATCCAAAATCGTCTTGTCTTGTTATCCATGCTTTCCTAATCAATAATACGAGTTGCGAGTATTGTTTCCCTGCTGTTGCAGGCAAGTAGTTTTTGAAAGGCGAACGGAGTTTGTCCGCACAAAAACACAACTTGCTAAGCAACTTTCCAACCTTGTTTACCATTACCAGGGCAGATGAAGATGGCCAATGTCATAGCTGCGCTATGACGGGGTTTATCTTATCCACGCTTGCCGGACAAAGGTAAGCATAATGATGATTAGTCGAATTTTTTCATAGTATTATTATTGTTAAATAATGCTATCGAAAAATTGTAAATATCTTAAATACAAAAGATTATCTTTATAAATTAGTAAAAATAGTAAAGATGAAAAATATAAAAATTATACTTTTGATAAATATAATTTTTATGATTATCGAAAGCAGTAAAATAGTAAAAATACATTTCGTATCTTTTATATTTTTAGTCAATGTAAAAGATGAAAAGATACAAAATACAAAAGATGTATTATCATAAAAATATGAAATACAATTTTATGTATTTACATATTTGGTAAAATAGTAAAAATATGAATCTTGGGCACTCCAAATAAAACCGACAATGGGGGAAGAGCATAAGGATGTGGACTGCCCACCATGCTACTTCGCCGCACTGGAAAGCGGAAATATACACACAGTGAAACAGCCCACAATGCGGGCTGTCGCTGTGCTTTGTATATTAAGAAATTTCCAGTTTCCGAAGTAAAAGCACACCTAAACGGTATCAGGAGCCGACAGCTTGCCACTCACTGACGCGACAAAAGTAATAAATTTTAGTCAATTATCATCTCTCCAGATGAAAAAACTCTCACAAAGCAGAGGATTCTTGATGGTTTTCCTCTTTTGGGATGGGTTTGAACTCCACCATGTAAGGGATTCCTTTTCTGTTAGAAGAATGAGCAAGGCGATTGAAGCATTGGATATTAATGTCTGGATCACGCAGTATGTCCTCTGCGGTGAGGGTACTGCTCCTATCCATCAATTCCCAACCATGGGATATACCTCCCTCCGGGTGAATATTCAACTCGTATTCTCCATTTGACACTCTCATCGACCTTGTATGACTGATGTTCTTATCAATCAGCTCGAATGGTTGGCCGACAATTTTATCCATACATTTATAGAGAAACTTGTCACGACTTTCAGGATAGGAGAACTTACTGATGGGTTTCAACGTGTTGTCATCGTACTTCACATGGAAATCCTTTTTCGAAACGTAAATCCGAATGGAGCGGAAGTTAAGATGGAATTGGAACTGCATCCGTCGGATGAATTGTGCGAGCATGAGGCAGCCAAGTGGACTGTTCATGTAACGGTCTTCATAGACGAAATCGACCGTGCCTTTGCGGGAAAACTCATCCTGAATGTAATCCCATTTGTTTGGATGATAATCCAGAAGTAATTCAAACAAGTCATCGCTGTTGACATTTTCCATTACATTGAAATTGAAGGTAATACCTTCCGTGAAGATGCGGTCCTTCATTAGGAGTTCCGTGTCGATGCTTCTAAATAGAAGTCGCTCGATGGCACTTATCACCCTGCAGGAATCGTTGGGATGCCAGTCACCCAATACCTTTCCGAAGCAACCGGTTAGCATTTTAATGAACTTGTCTCTGTGACGAGACTTCATCCAACTCTCATTGTCTCTTGGGCTGATGCCCTGGTCGGTTCCAACATCTTGTAGGAACGGACTCTCTTTTGGTTCTTTTTTTACCATATTAATCCTTTCTTTTTTAAGGGTACGGCAGAAAAAGTAATGAGATTCATCGAGCCTATTTCGATGATTCGTATTTTTTGAGCATATTTTTGATGGTTACAATGATGTCGTCTCTGAGCTTGCATTTTGTCAAGACCATCAAACTATCGCCATAGGACAAGAATCTCATCATCAATTCATAATTTGGAATGACATGGATGCTCAAAATAGCACCAGTGGTGTCGTTTTTGATTACGGTTTGGCTCTGATGAATGGGTTTCGTGAGAAGAAAAGGCAAGTCCTTGGCTTTGACATGGAAGCAGATTGTTATAGGACTTACGTTGTCAGGCCGGGTGATGCCATATACATCTCGAAAGAATTCATCAATGTCCATTCCAAAAGGAACATACTCCACATCGTCGGCAACTCTAACAGATGTAATTCTGTCGAGTGAGAACTTACATGTGGAATCAAGATGACTATCGCATCTTGCAATCAGATACCAACGGCATGATACCTGTTTGAGGTAATAAGGGAAGATGGTGTGCTGTTTTTCGTTGCAACCAAACTTCTGGTGGGTGATAGTTACGGCTTTGTGTTCGAGGATGGCATGAAACAATGGGGTAAAGAATTCCTTGCCTTTGTCACAGCATGATTCCTCGAAATGTACCACCTTGTTGCCAAGGGGTTCATTGGCCACGGCGAAATGTGAACATAGTTGCTCGACCCACTTGTACTGAGGCATTCCCTTGAAAGTCATGAGCAGGTTGAGAGCTCCCTTGATGTCTTCTACCTGTTGAGGTGTCAGGGGATAGTTGTAGATGGAGAAAGACAATTTTTCATAGCGGTATCTTATGATACGCCCGTCATCCTTGTCTTTCAGTGTAAGGACTCTTACGTGGTGTCTGTTTCCAATTTCCAAGATGTCGTTGAGAATTGTGTCTCGTCTATTCATAGGACGAAGGCCGATTTCCACAAGAACTTGATTGACTTTTTCAAGGATTTCTGATGCTGAAGAACCATTTTTTGCTCTCAGTAATCTGTCAATCACCATCGATCTCAAATAAAAATTTTTGTTTTTGGGCATAGATGATAGAGTTAATTTGTTAAAGGATATAAGGTTAAAACGACAGCTTGTATCAGTAGAGAACAAGACTGTCATAGATAAAACGTAAAAATAATCACGATTACATGATTGTAAAGGAATAATTTACATATCAAGGCTAAAAAAATGATTTGTATGATGCTTTAACCCGTTAAAACAACACCCAGGATATTTGCATATTTCAGATATTTTTTGTAAATTTGTAGGTAAGGAAGGCTGTGTCCAACAGCTTGAAAACTTAGGTATTCAACGACAAAAACGACAGGATAATGGTGATATTTACGTTCTTCTTTACGTTGTCATACGCCATCTTCCATGCCATCTTCACGGTGGTCGCTCTCGTCTTGAAGGCGATAGTGAAGTTACTGTCATTCATCGTGCATGGAATACTGCGTTGACACAAAAAGCCATCACACGAATGGTGCGATGGCTCTCATGATGATGTGATAGTCCGGTATCACTTCCGGATAAAGTACTCAATGGCGCTATGCACCAAGATGTAGTGTGTTCGTGTCTGTTGGCACTGGCCACACCAAGGGTTGTATGCGTCGAGTGAGAGACTGGCATAGAGTTTCGGGAGTTCTTTCTTGATTCTCCTAACCAGACGGGGATAGCTGGCTTTCCTTGCGCCTTTCATCAGTTTGTTCCATCTTTTGATGTCGATGGACGTGCAATCTGTTTCCAAATACATGGTGTTGATGGTTTGAGTTGTTGGCAGTTGGTTGGGCTGCCGAATCCTAATTTACGTCCTTTCCCTTTCGTTGGTTCCGTAAGGTCCAACATTGGGAAAAGATTTTACAAAGCAGCCCAAAACGGACTTGTGGAGACAACCAAACCAAGGAACTTGGTAGGAATTGCGCGGAATACCCAGATGACCATCTGTGGAAGGCTGCTGTGCCATTCCGCAACAAGTAGCGAAGCGGTACTTGGTGGGTTGTCGCAAGGCCGTCACTTTGCGACGTAAAACCCTTTTCCATGTTGACACTTGGCAGGAAAGGTCGTTGATGCCTGTTTGGGACCTCCGAAATCTTCAAAAACGGCAAAAAAAAAGAGTGCCGAATGGCGCCGGAACGGCATCTTTTTTTTCCCTCTGGTTCAAGGTTTCCATAAAGCTTTATTTTTAAATATATTTTTAAGCTTTATTTTAGCCGAACGAAAAGCCGTTGATTTTCAATGATTTACAAACGCAAAAATGGCTTCAGATGGGAGAAATTGCGCTGGTAGATGGGAGAAAATGCGCTGTCAGATGGGAGAAATTGCGCTTCAGATGGGAGTAATTGCGCTGCCAGATGGGAGAAATTGCGCTGCTCAGATGGGAGAAAATGCGCTGAATTGCCGGAAAGGGTTTCAGAGACCCAAAAACAGCCCAAAAATGCCTTTTTTGATGCCCAAAACGGCGGTAAAATGGGCTTTTTGAAGCCGAACTTGGTAGGAATTGCGCGTCAGATGGGAGAAATTGCGCTAAAAAATGACCTTCAACAGAGTTGAAAGCGTCCCCAACGATGTCCAAAAACGAGGCAAAATGGGCTATTTTGAGCTCAGATGGGAGAAATTGCGCTGGATTTATACACTTTTTAACAATCTCCGTCTTTTGGCAGGTTCATAGAAATCTCTTATTTTTGCGGCATCAAATCTGGAAACGTATGCCAAAGAAAAAAGACGAGTTGGGTTATCATCTTGAATTGATGTTGATCCGCCACGAGAAACTGAGATGGAGCAATGCCATCATCGATGCTCCCATATCATACAACCTCCTTGAACGCCGGGCGATGTACTTCCTGACGGGAGAGGTTAAGCGCAAGTTCGTGGAAAAAGGCTTAGGGGTGCCGCAAAACTGGAAGGATTTATATTTCTACCTGACCGACAACGACCTTGGGTTGATTGGCGGCTCGAAGAATGTGCCAAGGACATACGAGGTGCTGAGTACCATGGGGGAGAAGTTCATCACTGTCAAGTACATGGATGAGAACGGCAAGGAAATCATAGGGAAGGTTCACTGGGTGGATGCTTTCTTCTATGACAAAGAGACGGGACAGTACGCAGTGCGTGTGTCGCCGGAAATCATGCCATATCTCATCAACCTCAACAAGAATTTCACCTACTTCGACTCAGGGGCGGCCATGAAGCTGCGTTCCAAATACTCGCAGAAGATGTATGAGCTATGTTGCCGGTTTGGCGGTGACTATAGGCATTTTGACTTGAAGCAACAAGCTCAGGGACTTATGTACAAGAAGCGTGTCATCCCCATCGCCATCAACGACTTCAGGGCACTTTTCAACCTGGACGAGATACGTGACCCCAAGACGGGAAAAGTCCTGCAGCCATCGGTTTACGAGAACTTCAAGGATGTACGACGATACATCCTCAATCCTGCAATGGATGAACTGCTGACGATGTTCAGGTACAATGCCTCGGACGTTTGGTTCGAGTACGACACTCGGGACCAGAAGGGAAAAAACGGCAAGGTCAAATCCATCGTCATATACATCTATACCCGTGACAATCCTAAGAAAGGAGAGCAGCGGCCTTGGCAAAAGGGTGACGAGGACTTATGGCCTTTCGAGTGTGTTCCCGACGCAGAAGCGGACAAAAGAACACCTGCCCAAAAGCTCCATGCCAGCGAATTCTTTGGCTATGACCCCCAATACCAGGAAGCTGTGGTACAGGCCTTGCTTAACCGGTATCTCAACAAGAAGGAAGTGGCTTATTATATGACCCGTATAAGAAAAATGGCTAAACGCTTCCCGGACACCTTTACACAGGTAATCATGGTGATTCAAGGAAAGGAGAAGCAGCCCAAGTTCATCAAGGGCACCAAGCAATACAAGCGCAATGCCATCATCGACTATGTACTGAAGGAAAACCTGAAGGAATTCGGGTGGTCTATTGAGCCGCCAGCATCAAGGAAAGAGAGGACAAGAGACCTATTTGAAACTGTGTGACCCAAATACAATTCAATATATCAATACTTATATAATGTAAATCAAGTCAAATTTTAAAGCGCGTTCAAATGAAGAGAAAAATCAATCATCTCCCATTCGTGGGACTGGAGGGGTTAACATCACCCCTTGCATGCCATAGGCCAAAAATGTTCAAGATATTTGGTAGGTGTTTAACCCTGTTAAGCACCCCCTCCGGACACCCCCTTTTGTGCAAGTTTTGGGAAAATTTGTGCAGAATTTGTGCAGAAAGCCTGTTAAAAAAAAGGAAGTGCTTGAAAATCAAGCACTTCCGATTTGCATTTGTCGGGATTACTGGACTCGAACCAGCGACCTCGCGCCCCCCAGACGTGTGCGCTACCAACTGCGCTAAATCCCGATTTTGCGACTGCAAAGGTAAGGCTTATTTTTGAAATGACAAAATTTTCAGCCAGTTTTTTTTAGCCAACGGAGATTTTGTGATTGTTGCTGGTTCTTGGTCGGTGTTTCCTGTTTCTTATTCCTTTGCTTTTTCTTTCGCTTTCCTTGCGTACTCAAAGAGTGACAGGGGCAGATGACAATAGCCTGAGGGATTCTTGTCAAGGTAGTCCTGATGGTATTCCTCAGCTGAATAGAAGTTCTCCAAAGGCTTTTTCTCCACGGCAAACTGCTGTCCGCATTTCTTCTGCTCCTCGTCGTATACCTCGTTGATGGTCGGCAGATCCGCCTCATCGGTATAATAGATGCCAGTGCGGTATTGCGTACCTTTGTCGTGCCCCTGCTGGTTGACGCTCACAGGGTCGATAGCCTTGAAATAGAGTTGGAGCAGGAACCGCAGGCTCACCACCTCGGGGTTGTATTTGACGTGGACAGTCTCAGCGAAGCGGGTCGTGTCGGTGCATACCTTTTCGTAGGTGGGATTCTCTATGATGCCGTTGGCGTAGCCCACCTCAGTTTCTACCACACCCTCCACTTGCTTGAAGTAATGCTCTGTTCCCCAGAAACACCCACCTGCCAGGTAGATTTCCTTGACGCCTTCCTGTGTTGCCGCCTCTTGTCCGGCTGTTGTTTGCTTGGCCTCTTTCATACGCAGGGTGCGGACTATTGACTCAAATACTCCGATTTGATGATGCCACCTAATGCCCTTCCTGTGATTTGGGCCCATATCTTCATCTTGGCCAGTTTCGTACCGGGTAGGATAGGGGGCTCGGCTCCGCCGTTGACGTTTTTTACGCTGAACAGGGTCTTTCCCGCTTTGTCTGTAATGATGGCATCACAGTAGATGTTGCCCACGTCGGTCACCGTTTTCACTTTAACCTTCATGGTATAGGGGGAATCGGTGTAATATCCGAAGGTCAGCACACCACCAAGTCTGTTGTTGACACCTTTCTGAAAACGTCCCGAGATAGTTGGCTTGTCCTTTTGCCAGTCACTCTCGTAGTTGGAGAAATCTTTCTCGTTCATTCCCATGATGGATGCTTCAGAGAAATCCAGGATATAGTTGATTTTCGACCCCGGCTTGATGTCGGACATTTCCTTGACAGTCACCTCCTGTGCATTTGCTGCCAATGAGAAAAGGCACATGGCGACCATGCATAAAGTTTGATACATTGTTTTCATTTTGATAAGTTTTTAAAGGTTGAACACCTAATGACATTTCCTCAATTACAAAGATAGCATTTAAACGAGAAAACTGCCGCCTTGGTATCAAAAAATGGAGAAATTGACCAAACTTATAGAAAAAACGGACAATAATTAGGGATTTTTAGTACGCTTTCTTTGCAGATTAGTCGAATAATTCTTATTTTTGCTGCATATATCGAAACATAAAACTAAATAGGATATGATGAATAACAGATCGATGGCCTTTGTGCTGATGTTGTGGGTTGGTTTCTTCGCCGCTTATGCCAATGATGGAGTCTATTATGTCAGTGGCAGCCATCTGGAACCCGTGCAGGAGACAGACATCTCAGTGAAGAAAGAGTTGCTCACCATTACCATAAACGACGGCCCCTTCGCTTTCGTCGAGGTGGAATATGAGTTCATGAATAATGGCGAACCCAAGGATGTGACGATGGGCTTTGAGGCAAGGGCACCCTACAACGATGGTGACTCTCTCAATCTCAATGGTATTCATCCGCATATCAAGGATTTTTCCGTGGTGATGAATGGAAAAAAACTTAACTGCAGCAACGGAGTGGTATTTGCCGAGCAATTTGGAGACGAATATCCCAAAGAGCTGAAAGAAGCGATAGGGAAGGGGAGGCATTTGATTCCTGTCGATTTCAAACGTTGGAAATATGATGCGGAAAATAGCGAGCGACTCTACAACAAACAGACCGACGAATATGCTGACTTTGCCTATGCCTACTATTTCAATGCCCATTTCAACCGCGGACTCAACACAGTGCGCCACACATACAGTTACCGTATTTCCTATTCAGTGGGGCAGGCATTCCACATCCCATATTGGCTGACACCAGCCATGCGTTGGGCCAACCATCAGATTGATGACTTCACCCTTCGCATCAAGGTTGACAATTGCACCAAGCACTTCGTCATCGAAAACACACCTTTCGAAGGCTCGTCATTCCGGGTGACAGCAGGAAAGGGGAAGACACGGGTGCTGACCGCATCCGAAGACAACATCAAGCTGACCGAGGTGGTGTTGCGCAACGGCACTGTCGAATGGCATGGCAACAACTACCGTACCGAGCATGACATGGACATCGACTCTGGCGAGGTGCTCGATTATCTCGTTAATTGGGGCAACAAACCTGCACCCATCTACTATGACAGCAGCGACACCTTCGGGGGATGGCTGGTTATGGACAGAGATTATTCGGGTTATTATCCCGGAAAGGGAACAAAAAAGCAGATAAGAGACTTCATCGCCCGTATCCGCCGCAATCTGCCCTACGCACACAGGGGATATGTGTTCAAGGATGCTACCTTGCGCAAAGTCTTTGAGTCACAGTGGTGGTATATGCCCGACCCGTCGTGGAAACCCACCGACAATTCATTCAGCGAGCATGAGCAATACCTCATTAAGAATAGTGGAACTTTCTATGACTGAGGTTTGGGGACAGTTGCGTTAAATATCTTAAACTTTTCATATAT
>Ga0247611_10002781_pt1 | contig 27193 bp, 18 predicted proteins | sample 177DNAGHGhighgp2_FD_192422 | JGI IMG/M metagenome (GOLD analysis project Ga0247611, IMG submission 192422) | Sheep rumen microbial communities from Palmerston North, Manawatu-Wanganui, New Zealand - 1770 DNA GHGhigh gp2 | ecosystem: Host-associated > Mammals > Digestive system > Stomach > Rumen... | reverse complement strand
TTGGCAAAAAGCAATACACATAAAAATACCCTTCTTACTGATTATCCGATATCCCGGATACTTTTCAGTACGAAGGGTATTTCATTTAACTTTTACACTACTCCAAAATAGGAATTTTTCCTTTACTTATATAATTCTATAAATTAATAATTCTTTTCATGAACCTCGAAGAAGCTCTGTGGATGCTTACATACTGGGCATACCTCTGGTGCCTCTGTGCCGATTACGATATGTCCGCAGTTGCGGCATTCCCAAACTGTAATTCCGGCCTTCTTGAATACTTCCATTGCTTCTACGTTCTTAAGAAGCGCACGATATCTTTCCTCGTGATGCTTCTCGATAGCTGCAACTCCGCGGAACTGCTCTGCAAGCTCGTGGAAGCCTTCTTCGTCTGCGTCCTTAGCCATATTCTCGTACATATCTGTCCACTCGTAGTTTTCGCCTTCTGCTGCATGTAAGAGATTCTCTTTGGTATCTCCAAGCTCGCCAAGTGCCTTGAACCAAAGCTTAGCATGCTCCTTCTCATTGTCTGCTGTCTTAAGGAAAAGTGCTGCGATCTGCTCATAGCCATTCTTCTTTGCTACTGATGCAAAGTAAGTGTACTTGTTTCTAGCCTGTGATTCTCCTGCAAAAGCTGTTCTAAGATTCTGCTCTGTCTTTGTTCCTGCATATGGATTCTTAGACTTTTCTGCCGGCTTTGTAATCTTTTCAAAGTCTGATGCTGGATGCTTGCATATTGGACAGATGAAATCCTCTGGTAATTCCTCTCCAACGTATTCATATCCGCAGATACGGCAACGCCAGATTGTCTGTCCATCCTCTGTCTTGCCTACTGCTTCTGGCTTTGGCTTAATGCTGTTCTGATAGTAGGTGTAAGTTGCTGATGGAACATCTGAAAGTACTTCCATGTCTGTTACATCTGCGATGAACATTGTATGGGTTCCGAGATCTACTTCAGAAATAACCTTTCCTGATACATATGCATTTGTTCCTGCAGTAATTATCATTGTTCCATTTGCTGCCTTTTTGCAATCTGTATAGTCTGCAAACTTATTTACGTCTCTTCCTGACTGGAAGCCGAAATGCTTGAAAAGATCAAACTTTGCTGCCTCGCTGATTACTGATACTGTGAAAACACCTGTATCCTTTATCATATCATGTGTGTAATTAGCCTTGTTAATTGCTACAGAAATACGGTTTGGCTCACTTGTAACCTGAACAGCTGTATTAGTAATACATCCATTGTCCTTTCCATCTCTGTTTGCAGTAATAACGAATAATCCATAACTGAAATTATACATTGCCTTTTTGTCCATACAAATCCTCCTTTTGTTTTTTAAAGCGCTTAAGCCATTTTTTTCTGGCACTGCGGACATATTCCTTCAAATACCATCCTGTGCCTTAGCACTTTAAATCCTGATTTTTCTGCTATTTTTTTATCAGACTCATTATCATACGGCATATCTACATCTATTACGCTGCCACACTCCGTACAGATCATATGATAATGAAAATCAGTTCTATAATCATATCGATCTGCACCTGGGACCTTTACATGATTTATTATACCCTCTTCTGATAAGCCGGTCAGATTGCGGTACACAGTTCCTCTGCTGATTTTATCATCTACTAGTCTTACATCTAAATAAATCTGATCTGCAGTTGGATGATCATGACGAGCCCTGACAGCATTTAGTATTATCTGCCGCTGCTTAGTCTCTCTGTGCTGCTTCATGATGCCCCCTTTCCTAATGTAACAATCAAATGGGTTATATATGCAGCATTCTCCTTATTGATACAAAGTCCTAATATTATTTTATCTAATTCTTTTGAATTTGTCAAGGATATTTATCTTAAATAATATTGTCTTCTAAGTTGGTTATCTTAAATATATTGTCTTCTAAGTTGATTATCTTAAATGTATTGTCTTTTAAGTTGATTATCTTAAATATATTTTCTTCTAAGTTGATTATCTTATAAACAAGATAACTATACTCACATGTAAAATCCGTTTGCTGTAAATCCTCCAAATAAATAAAGTCCGCATTTCTGCATTTTAAAACGCAGAAATACGGACTTTATATTATAATATTATATTATATTATCTTATTCTTTTAAATCTCTTGCTTACGGGAAGTCAATTATTCAATGCAAATTACTTTGTATAATTTACCTTTGCAATTAACTTATCATAAATTATTTTGCAAGCTCCATGAATGCATTTGTAAGAACTTCGTTCTTCTTCTCTGCATCTTCAAAGCTATTTCCCTTTACACCGATATAGAACTTAATCTTTGGCTCTGTACCTGATGGACGTACACAGATCCATGCATCATCATCCATATTGAAGTAAAGTACGTTTGACTTTGGAAGTCCTGTCTCTGTAACCTTGCCTGTTGCAATGTCAAGAACTGTATTCTTGTCATAATCACGGAACTCAATTACTGTATTATTTCCAAGCTTCTTTGGTGGGTTGTTACGGATATTATCCATCATTGACTTGATCTTTGCTGCACCTTCTGATCCCTTAAATGTAAGAGTTCTAAGGCTCTCCTTGAAGTATCCATACTTCTCATAGATATTAAGCATCTGATCCCAAAGAGTGATTCCCTGATGCATATAATATGCTGCTGCTTCACAGAGCATCATTACTGCTACTGGAGCATCCTTATCACGTGCATGAGTTCCTACAAGACATCCGTAGCTCTCTTCGAAACCAAATTCATAATGGCCCTTGCCTGACTGCTCCATGAACTTGATCTGCTCGCCGATGTACTTAAATCCTGTTAAGCACTCACGAAGCTCAAGATTGTAAGCTGCTGCAACCTTATCTGCCATGTTAGTTGATACGATTGTCTTTACAAGTACGCCGTCTGCATGGAGAATTCCCTTCTTCTTTCTCTGATCAAGAAGATACTCACAAATAAGCATACCGCTCATATTACCTGTGAATGAATGATACTTTCCGTCTGAACCCTTAGCATATACACCAAGTCTGTCTGCATCTGGATCTGTTGCAAGTACAAGATCTGCATCCTTTTCCTCTGCAAGCTTAAGTGCAAGAGTAAATGCCTTTGGATCTTCTGGATTTGGATATTCAAGTGTTGGGAAGTTTCCATCTGGTCCCTTCTGCTCTTCTACGATGTAAAGGTTCTCGTAGCCAAGCTCTGGAAGTATTCTACCTACAGTTACAATACCTGTACCGCAAAGAGGAGTATAAACGATCTTCATTTTCTTTCCCTCTTCCTTAACGATTTCAGGATTGAGAGTAAGCTTCTTAAGCTCTGCAATATAAAGATCATCAACTTCCTTACCGATTACCTGAAGAAGGCCCTTTGCTTCTGCTTCTTCACGGCTGATAAGCTTGATTTCTGAGAAATCTACTGCATTTACTTCATCAATGATTTCCTTATCTCTAGGAGCTGTAATCTGTGCTCCGTCGTCCCAATATACCTTGTATCCATTATACTCTGGTGGATTGTGACTTGCTGTTACTACTACACCTGCTGTGCAACCAAAGTGTCTAAGTGCAAATGAAAGCTCCGGAGTTGGACGAAGGCCATCGAAAAGATAAGCCTTGATTCCATTTGCTGCAAGAATAAGAGCTGTTCTTTCTGAGAACTCTGTAGACATACGTCTGCAGTCAAATGCGATTGCTACACCCTTTGCCTGAGTTCCATTTTTTATGATATAATTTGCAAGTCCCTGAGTTGCCTTACCTACTGTGTAATAGTTCATTCTGTTTGAACCAGCGCCTACTACACCACGAAGTCCACCCGTTCCGAATTCAAGTGAACGATAGAATCTGTCTTCGATTTCTGCGTCATTTCCCTTAAGGGCTTCAAGTTCCTTCTTGGTATCCTCATCGAATGTCGGATCTGTAAGCCACTTATTATATTCCTCTAAATATCCCATTTTGAGTCTCCTTTTTTTTAATATCATAGGTTAATTTTACTCTAATGATACTCTGAATACAAGTAAATTGATTATAAATTCACCCTTTTAATGATAAATTTTTTCATAATTTAATAAATTTATCACAAGATTTGTAAGTTTTAACCATATATAAGCAGAATAATACAATTATTCGTCTGAGCCTGCAATTTCACCTTCACGTCTAAGAATTTCAAGATTCTTGCGGATAAGGTTACTTCTCTGACGTACACAGTCTACGCTTCTTCCTGGATCCTCTGGTGTATTGAATACAAAATCCTTAAGCTTTTCTATTGTTGTTGTTGCAACATGAAGTCTTGTATCACTTGATGCATAGTAAATGAATACTTTTCCATCTGGTCTTGTAATTGCACCATTTGTGAATACTACATTACTTACATCTCCTACTCTTTCTTTTCCTCTAGGTCCAAGGAGCATGCCTGATGGCTCTGCTATTACCTTTGAAGGATCATTTAAATCTGTTGCGAAAGCATAAAGTACATAACGAAGTCCTGCTGCTGTATTTCTTACGCCGTGTGCTATATGAATGAAGCCCTTGTCTGTCTTTATTGGTACTGCACCTGCACCGTTCTTTGCTTCTGTAATCTGATGATACTTTCTCTTTGATGTAATAATTTCCTCATCTATAACAGCATTTGTTATGTCATCACAAAGTCCGAAGCCTACTCCTCCGCCTGATCCTGTATCAATGAAATCATCCATTGGGCGTGTATAGAATGCGTACTTTCCATTTACGAAATATGGATGAAGTACTACATTACGCTGCTGTGGAGAACGGAGTGTCTTAAGATTTGGAAGTCTCTCCCATGTCTTTAAATCCTTTGTACGAACGATACCTGCTGCTGCAACTGCTGCTGAAAGATCATTTACGCTATTATCCTTGCTCTCTGAGCAGAATACACCATAAATATATCCATCCTCATGCTGTGTAAGGCGCATGTCATAAACATTTGTCTCATCCTTCTCTGTATCTGGAAGAAGAATAGGATAATCCCAGAAACGGAAACCATCTATTCCATTGTCACTTTCTGCTACTGCAAAGAATGACTTTCTATCATTTCCTTCTACTCTTGCTACAAGATAATACTTATCTCCAAGCATAATCGCACCTGAATTAAAGGTTGCATTGATTCCAAGTCTCTCCATGAAATTTGGATTTGTATTAACATCTAAATCATATCTCCAATATAATGGAGTCATCTCCCTTGTTAATACCGGGTACTTATAGCGCTGATAAATTCCATTATAATCAGCTGATGGTACGTTCTTTCTTGTAAGCAGAGCTTCCTGCTTAGCCTTTTCTACATAATACTGTGGATGAAGCATTTTTTCTCCCTTTCCTTTCTATCTCAATTAATATTTTATTATTTCCATGCACATTCTACCATTGTGGTATGGGCATTTCCATGGCTCTACTATTGGCTTTTCGGTAACTGGCTTATCATTTTCATCAAGGCACCAGTACCATTCTGATCCATCTCTAGGATCAGTAAGCTTTGTAAGGATATAATTTAATACATCCTCTGCTGCTGCAAGATAGCGCTCTTCATTTGTCTTTCTGTATGCGTTAAGGAAGCCAAGCACTGTCTCTGCCTGAACCCACCATATTCTTGTTGTATTATCAACTCCCTTCTCGCACTCATTAAGAAGCGAGTGATTTACATATGCGCGGTTGTAGATCTTATCTGCAAGGTCTGTTGAGATAGGATTAATTGTTGCTGTAACCTTTGCATCACCAAGTACTTCACAGCCTCTATCCATAAGCCAGCTTGTTTCAATATCATGTCCGTATGAATGAAGGTCGATAATTGAGTTCCAGTCTTTGTCAAAGAATACTTCCTGACGATGTAACTTAGGATTATATACCTTCTTCTCAAAGATATCAAATATCCATCTAAGATGCTCTGCTGTTGCAGCATCCTTTGTTACACGGTAAAGCTCTGTATAAGCTTCAAATACATGGAGTAAGGTATTCATTGTCTTCTCTGCCATTACACCATTTTCTGAGAGCTTTTCATTTGACTCTGGTTCAAAATTTATCTTAAAGGCTTCAAGATATCCCTTGTCGTCCTTCATTCTTGTTTCAATATTTTTCTCAAGGTCAAAGGCAAGCTTAAGAGCCTCCTCTGCTTCCTTCTCATCACCATTGAAATGCTTTACTGCATCTGCATATGATGACAATGCATAAATTGAAAATGCCTGATTATAGGTATGCTTTGTTGTGTCCTCTGGCTCACCATTGTACTTTACTGACCAGAACACGCCACCATTTTCATAATCTACACAGTTCTTCTTCATGAAATCATAGGCGTGCTTTGCATATGGCATGATGCTCTCATCATTAAGAGTCACTGCTGCATTTGCAAAGAACCACATTATTCTGCTATTGAGGATGCAGCCCTTTACTGCTTCCTTGTCGATTTTAAGGTCAAAACCCATATAACCATAATAACCGCCATTTTCTTCGTCCTTTAAGCTTTCCCAGAAAGGAAGGATCTTCTTTGTAAGATGATCCTTAGCTAAAGACTTCATTTTCTCAATTCTTTCATTCATATCTTTTCTCCTGAATCCCTTTTTGAGTCCTTTAAAGTGTTATTTTGCAAGTGTTATACCTGCAATATAAAAATCTGATTTTGAATCCTCTGGCATATCTACTATTCTGATTCTCATGGTATGCTTTCCGGCTGGAAGGTTCTCTGCAACCTTTGTAAGTTCAAGTTTATCGCCCCATGTCTCTTCAAAATTGGCATCAAGCTTTACCGACTTAAAACCGTCTACATCAATAATTTCTGCCTCAGCAACAGGTGCAGGCTTATTGATTGTTCTTCTCCAGAGAACACCTACCTGTGACGCTTCAAACTCAAACTGAATATAAGCATCCTTTTGGGTTGTTGTAAAGCCCTTTGTAAAATGACGGTCCCAATCACCTGCCGGCTTATGAGTATCTCTTTCAAAGCCTGAGAGACGTACATTTACAGATCCTGGTACATGTTCCTTCACAGTCATTGATTCTGCCTGGATTTCACTGATTTTTGGAAGTTCCTTATCAAAGCTTCCCTCATACGCAACATTATCATTATTGAATACGCAGGCATTCTCAAATCTGTTCTTTGTAAGTGGTACTGATGGCACAAGATAGCTCATTTCATTTGCATGACACTGCTCATATACATGCTCAAGAAGATTAATAATAACATCTGCAACCATTCTATGTCCATAATCATTTGGATGAAGATTATCAGGTGTGAAATCTTCTCTCTTAAGATTTCCCTTTAGAACCTCAGCATATAATGTTGATTTCATTGAACATATAGGTATACTGTAATACATTCCTACTGCATTATGCTTTTCTTCTGCACTATATCCTGTATCGTACATTACATTATCGAACATATAAAGTGCCGGCTTACTTTCGCTGTTAAGTATCTTACGAACACAGCCTTCAAAAGTTTCCTGACAGAAATCTTCATTTACATCATTTACTGCAAATTCTATAGATACAATATCCGGTTTTTTTGAAAGAACGTCTCTTACCGCACGTGCTACTCCGTAGCGTGAGTCTGTTGCTCCAATTCCGGCATTTATATATGTAATATCACTCTTTGGAAACTTTTCCTTGAGCCATGAATACACATTATATGCATAGCACTTTGTTGAATCACTAGCAACTGATCCCTGTGTAATTGAGCCTCCTAAAAAGGCTATTGTCACTGGCTCTCCTTTCTCAAGCTTTCTGAACTTTTCACCAAATCTTGCGGTATTGCCGATATTAATTACTCCTCTCTCGGCTATTTCCCTAAAATTCTCGTCCATATTTCCTCTCCTATCCATATTAAATATTTCCCGACTACCTTGTGTAATTACCCACTAGGCCCTCAATTGTCAAGTGTTAATAACACGGCAAGTCCCCAAACCCTTAATCGAGAGTTTGGGGCTATGCTGCATTATTAGCATTTTTGCTAAAACACTAATTAATGATATTTTGATCCATAGTCTTATATATTAATTCATATCCCTCAATATGTATCTATAGGCTGCAAAACTCTATATTACATAATGCCGTCTTTGTCATCATCACCTGTGTTAGCATCATTAGCTAAGATGTAATCAACAAGCTCGTCTACTGTTGTGAATGCAAGACCTACATATGTGTCTGCGCATCCATAATAAATAGCGATCTTTCCTGACTCTGCGTCTGTAAGAGCTGCACATGGGAATACTACATTAGGAACAAATCCTCTCTCTTCGTAATCCTCTTCTGGTGTAAGGATGAATGATCTTGTACGATGCTTAACGATTGCTGGGTTATCCTTATCAAGGATTGCAGCACCCATTGAATATACATAACCATCACATGTACCTGTTACACCATGATAGATAAGAAGCCATCCTTCTGATGTCTCGATAGGAGCTGGGCCGCCACCGATCTTAACACTCTGCCACCACTGATTGTAACCTCTTGTCATTACATGTCTGTGATGTCCCCAGTATTCAAGGTCTGGACTTTCACTTAAGAAGATATCACCAAATGGTGTATGTCCTGAATCTGACGGACGTGAAAGAAGAAGGAACTTTCCATCTTTCTTCTTAGGGAAAAGAACACCATTACGGTTGAATGGAATGAATGGATTCTCAAGTCTTGTGAAATGAACGAAATCCTTTGTCTCTGCAAGACCAAGTGCTGCACCATAGAAATCTGTACACCAGATGATGTAATAAGTATCTTCTACCTTTACTACTCTTGGATCATATGCATACTTTGGCATCCAAAGCTCACCAGCCTTATTGTAAAGCTTAATCTCGTCCTTATCAAATTCCCAATGAATGGCATCCTTTGAATGTCCAAGACGAAGCATTGGAATACCATCTGTCTTCTCTGCACGGAAAACACCTACAAAGCCATCTCCGAATGGTACTACTGCACTATTGAAGATTCTTGCAACGCCTGGAACAGGGTTTCTCTTTACGATTGGGTTCTCTGTGTAACGCCATACTGGACCTACATAGCCCTCTGGCTTATCCTGCCATGGAATATTTGGCAAATTTTCTGTAAACATTTTTACTTTAGACATCTACGTTTCTCCTGCTATATTATTTTAAATGCTATATTAAAGCTTTCGCTATAAAAGCCCTTATAATAATAACAGGCGGCGATCATAATGAACGCCGCCCATTATGGGTTCTAAAAACTGCGCTATTTTCTAGCTACATTAATTATTTATTAGTTACCACCAAAGTATGTCTTACAAGCATCATCATAAAGCTGCTTGTACTGTTCAGCTGCCTGAGCTGCTGTCATTTCACCAGTGATGAGACCTGTTACATAATTCTGATCTACACCGATTGAATCCCAGAGATCAAGGTGATTTCTGTTCTTACCAGCTTCCCAGCAGTACTGGTAGTTACGCTCTGTAAGAGCACAATCTTCCCACCATGTCATGTCTGCATCTCTGAAAGATGTATCTCCATTATACCAGTTCTTCCAATCCTCAAATACATTGTAGATGTATGTTGGGTCTTCAGCACCCTTTGGAATCATGTAGAATGTTGTACCTACAACACCGTAGAAGTTAGTTTCCTTATTTCCTGATGGTCCGATTGGGAATGGAACCCAAGCAATCTCAAATGGAAGATCCTTGTCAGCATTACTATCTGAAATCCACTGAGCTGTTACCCAGAAAGCTGTCTTACCATCGGTATAGTTTGTTTCATTTGTATTCCAGTCATCAATATTGAACTGTGTAACCTTATCAACTGAAGCAAGCTTTGAGAAGAAATCCATTGCCTCGATTGTAGCAGGTGAATCAATTCCCTGCTGTGGTCCTTCAGCAATAGCTCCGCCGTTTGCCATTACTAACTGAATGAAGAAGTTGGTATAACGTCCGCCGATACCATAAGTTCCCTTTGCTGAATCTGTAAGAGCAAGACAATATTCTTCAAACTTATCCCATGTCCACTCATTATTATCCCAAAGATCCTGAGGATTCTCAAGACCTGCCTGTGTAATGAGGTCAAGGTTACATCCAAGATAGTAAAGACCTGTAATTGCATTCTCACCTGACTGAGGTGCAAACATATAAGTCTTATCTGCTCCAGGAAGCTTCATGCTTGTCATGATAGTCTGATCACCCCAAATATCATCATCTTCTGCTACAAAATCTTCAAGAGCTTCTGCATATCCATTAAGAACTGCAGGTACACCAAACGAATTATCAAGAAGATAAATATCACAGTCTGGTGTTCCAGCCATGATAGATGTATTGATAGAATCCCTTGTTCCTTCGTATGTAAGGTTTACAACTTCTACTGTACAATTATATCTCTTTTCAACGTCACGTATTGACTGAAGCATAGCCTCGCCCTGCTCTTCATTAGCCTGGTTTGGATCGTCATCTACGCTATCATCCTTTGATGTGTAATAGAAGTCATACCAAGCACCGATTGTAACATTTCTTGTTGTTGGTGCTGCTGTAACATTTGCCTTTGATCTCTTTCCAGATGTTGGTCCATTTGGATCTGGTGTAGTAGCAGGATCATCTGCTTTTGCTGAAGTGGTTGAATCTGTTGAACCGGCTGCAGTTGTTGTATTTGTATCTGCATCAGTTTTGTTTCCGCATCCTGTGAATGAAGCTGCTACCATTGTTGCTGCAAGGCCAAGTGCCCAGAGCTTCTGATTTCTAAATTTCATCTTTAACCCTCCGATGCTGTGTCTTTAATTATTTTGACTGTAAGGCTTGTAATTGAACAGACTCGCTATCAAAAACGCCGTAATGCTATGCACAGCTAAAGCATTTTACAGAATTAATTTAAAATTTAAAACTTCGATTCATTAAGATAAACTCAATGAATTACTGCTTAATTGTTCCGTATGTAACCTTATAAACTGTCCAATCAGCTGGTCCTTCACACTGAAGAACTGAAATTGTGTCTGTCCAGTCTTCACCGATACACTTTACGAAATCATCATAAGTAATCTGAACCTTTGAATGATCAGCACTGTAGATGCCTGGAACCTCAGCATTTGCTGTCTGGTCTCCGCCTACTCTGATCCAATAATCTGCAACACCTACGAACCACATATCACGTCCTGAGCCACAATTTGCTGCACCATCTGGACATGAGTAGTAAATTGTAAGAACATCACCACTCTTAAGTACATGAGGATCGAATGTGCCTGGGTTATCAACGTTGTTTGTTGTGTTGATACCATTCTGAGCCCATCCGCTACCTGAAATACCTGCAAAGTCTTCAATTTCAGTTTCATTCTCTACCTTGTAGAGTGAAGGTGCTTCCTTACCTACTGTTACCTTATAAACTGTCCAATCTGCTGGTCCTTCGCACTGAAGAACTGCCATTGTATCTCTCCAATCAGCTGCATCTGTACCTGTTGCTGTTGCGATACACTTCTGAATCTCTGATCCCTTGATCTGGAATGTTGAATGATCTGCATTGTAAACACCTGTTACACTTGCATCTGCTGTCTGATCACCACCACATCTTACCCAGTAATCGCCAACTGCTACAAGCCACATATCATTTCCTGATCCGCAGTTTGCTGCGCCATCTGGACATGAATAGTAAACTGTAACGATATCGTCATCGCCAATTAAGCTAAGATCGATTGTTCCTGGATTATCCTTATTACTTGTTGTATTGACACCGTTCTGTGCCCAACCGCCAGCTGAAATACCTGCAAAGTCTTCAAATTCAACTTCGTCTGTTACAACATAAGGAGCATGACCTTCCTTACCTACAGTAACCTTCTGTACTGTCCAATCTGCTGGAGCTTCGCACTGAAGAACTGCCACTGTATCTCTCCAATCAGCTGCATCTGTACCTGTTGCTGTTGCGATACACTTCTGGATGTCAGAAACCTTAATCTGCCACTTATTATGGTCTGCGTTATAATCACCTGTTACACTTGCATCTGCTGTCTGATCACCGCCGCATCTTACCCAGTAATCTCCAACTGCTACAAGCCACATATCATTTCCTGAACCACAATTTGCTGCTCCATCCGGACATGAATAATAAACTGTAATAATATCATCATCTGCTAAAGTTGAAAGGTCAAGAGTTCCTGGATTATCTTTATTCTTTGTTGTGTTGATACCATTCTGAGCCCAGCCGCCGCCTGAAATATTCTGGAAGCCTTCATCAAGCTCTTTTTCGCCTACAATATATGTAAGGCCTTCCCATGGATCTCCTGTCTCAGGAGCTGCATATGCTACTGATGTATCAGCTGGAACCATAACATTGCCATCTGCATCATAGAATGTAACATCTGCAATAAAGTATGATGTAAGACCTGCACCATTTGTCTTTGCAACGTCTGAATCTGTTGAAACAACAATATAGTTAAAGTTGTCTGCTACAAATTCTGTTCCGGCAGGAAGCTCTGCTGTAATTCTTGCTGGATTCTTCTTGTCAAGATATACTGACCAAGCACCCATGCTTGTTTCTTTGCGTCCCTCACCTACATATGCAAGAACCTTACCTGAAGTTGCATAGAACTTATCATCAGGACTCTGAGTTCCAATTGTAAATGAAATCTTATGAACCTTTGTAACATCTTCACCAAAGAGTGATGCAATATCAATTGCTGTGTACTGGAAACCAGATGCCGGAACTATTGATACAGCCTTTCCTGAGGTAGCTGGTTCGTAATCTACAACACTGATTGTAGATGCATCTGCACCTGCGTTTGCAGCATCTGGTGCCATAAACGCACAGTTTCCGTCAGAGAAATCAAGGGATACTTCTGAAACTTCGATTCCTGTAGATGCCTGCTTTGTTGTTGCTTCCTGACCAGCGTCAGTTCCTGCTGTAGTAGCTTCTGTTTTGTCCTGTTTGTCAGTTGAAGCCGCCTTTGTGGTAGCTTTAGTGGTAGAATCACTCTCCTTCGCGCCACATGCTGTCATAGATACTGCCATTGCAGCAGTCATAACAACAGCTAAAAACCTTTTGATTTTCATTTTTCTCCTCCTTAAAAAGAAAAGTATTTATAAACTCGCATAAATGCTTAAATTCGTACCCTAGCATTTATGATTGTTACGAAAAATTAATCCTATAAATATCGTTTTAATTATACACCATAAATCATCATTTAGCAAGTATTTTATTGGAATTATGTCTAATTATTTCTTTTTTTCAAAGCTTTAAATTATACACTATCAACAAAAATGCACGTTAATGATACATTAAATGATGCAAATGCACAATTTCCATTATTTTTGCACTCTTCCATGCACCAAGCATTTATTTGCCTGGTGCATGAAGAGATCAAAACGTCTATTACTTTTCATTTAACCAACAATACCCGAACGCTCAACGCCTTCTACAAACTGCTTCTGGAGTGCAATATAGAATATCAGCAAAGGTGTCAGTGTAAGTACTACGCCTGCATTAGTATATAACTGAACAATTTCGCTGTCCATTATACGATATACATTAGATACCTGACCACCAAGCGATACAATATTCTTTGAGATTACAATCTTGTCACTAACATTAAACAAATTTGCGTAGAATGTATCGTTATACTGCCATACTACTGAGAAAATTGCTACCGTAATTATAGAAGGTACTGCATTTCTGAGCATTATGAAGAAATATGTATACCACATTCCTGCACCATCAACAAATGCCGCTTCTTCAATTTCCTTCGGAAGTCCTCTAAAGAACTGTACAAATATATATATGTATAGTCCTGAACGAAGACCTACACCAAATACTGTGAGTAAATAAATCGGTACAACCGTTGAATGAAGATTAGCTCCGAAAAAGTTCCTAAAGGTCATATAAAGTGGTAACATAATCGTATGTGTCGGTATAACGATCATTGCTATTACACAACCAAATAATAATTTCTTAAATTTAAACTCAAATCTTGCAAAACCATATCCAACCATTGAACAAACAAGCACCTGGATTAACATAAGTGAAAGATCTAAAATTACCGACTTAATGAGAACACTCCAATAACCCATAGTCTTGATTGCTATCTGATATTTCTCAATTGTAGGATGAATAGGTATCAGATAAACTACAGGACTATATTTATCTTCATCTGAGAAGAATGATCTTGCAACAATTGTAATAAGCGGACTTAAGATTACATAGCATATACCAACTATGATAACAAACTTAAGTGCTCCAATTAAAAAGCCCTTCGTTCCTCTTACAATTTTACCTTTATCATTCTTGGTTAAAAGAGGCTCTTTATCCTTCTTATTATTCTTCTGATTTCTTTTAATGGATTCAGGTATCTTCGGCTGAGAACGGACGTTTTGAGCTGGAGATGGCTGACCATTATTAACATTGTTTTCTACTGTAGCTTCCATACTTGTCCTTTCTTTAATTATAATAGAATGTCTTCCTCTGAATCAAGCCACATACCACAATTAATATGAGACATATCACAAAGGTCGAAACCAAACTCATCGCCGAACTTAAACCATAGTCTTTTGCCCCTTCAAAGGCCGTAGTTCTAGCAAGTTCAATTACTTCTGAAGTAGCAAATGAATCTACAACTGTATAAACAATATTTGTTATAATGAGCGGTGTAACCATTGGGAATGTAACCTTCCAGAAGGTTTCATAAGCAGTTGCACCCTCAATCTGTGCTACTTCATACATTGAACCAGGAATACTCTGAAGTGCAGCAATGAAAATAACGATCTGCACGCCAGACATAGTTATAATATCCTGAATTCTTGATGCTGCTCCTGCTATGTAGGTTACAAGCTTTGCCGGAAGGCCTAAATCCTCAAATATAGCAAGAAAATAATCAAGGTTAATTCCACTTGTAGCCGATGTTGTAGCAGTTACAATTTCTGTTGATACATTTGACATACTTCCGCTTACTACCGCTGCTCTCGCAGTCTCTATACATTGAAGAACAGCTCCGGCATTTAAAATAACCGGAAGAAAGAATATTGCTCTAACTACTGTTCTTCCCTTAAACTTCTTGTTTAAAAGAATAGCCATAAACAATGAGAAGAATATTACAAGTGGTACGTCAATAAGTATGTCTCCGATTGACGATACTAATGTCTGGGTAAACTTAGGATCTTCTGTAAAAGCATAAATATAGTTCTTAAGTCCAACCCAATCTGTTTTGTATCCCTTCGAATCTCCTAGCGATACATTCGAAAGAGAAAACTGTACCGTCATAAAAATACTTCTTATATAGAATAACAGGAATCCAAGAAACCATGGAAGAACAAACAGGAATCCTGTTACAGCACGTTTCTGAATAAGGGAAAGATGCTTTTTTCCGTTAGCAGATTTAACTGCTGCTGTATTATTTGATGAATTATCCACGCTGCCCTCCTACTTTACTAAAACGTCTCTTGCTTCAACGACTATATCACCAGAAACATATTGTGATGTAGTTGTATTAACAATAATCTGAACGCCATTGTCATAAGTTGTTCTAGTTACTCCATCTGCAAGAATCTCATGCTTAACGATTTCACAGCCGGTAACCTTATTTAAACATTCATTTACTTCGCTATAAAGCTTTGCTGCTGTATCCTTCCAGGTACTAAAGGTTGTAGAACTAAATCTGTTGAGACCTGTATACTTCATAAGATTTGCATCTTTATAAGTAAATGTGAAATGCGGTGCCTCACCATACTCGATACACTTAAGCTTTGCATCCGTAAAATCAAATGATGCTCCTATATTCAATGCCTCTCCGGTATAGTTTGCATAACCATGAATAAGCATCTGATAGAAAGGAACCTGATTATCAAGAATGTAAAAATCACTCTGATTATCCGGTGCATTGATGATATCATCTGCTGCAAATAATGAATAGAAGTTACCACCCGAAATCATTACCTGATATGCACTATCATCTATCTTCTTAAGATTTGCCTTCACTACTTCTTCAGCTTCATCCCTATTGATAAAATTCTTACGCTTTTTATCTGATGAAAGTGTATCACCAAGGTCTCTTAAAGAAATACCATCCATATAATTCGCACTTATCTTTTTAAGGAATGAATCTGTGTATCTTCCAAGGAACCTAGGCGAAAGAATATTGTAAATATTCTCACGATATCCAAGGCTTGATGTATTACGAAGTGTTGATGGATCATTAAGTCCTAAAGTAACTGTATATGCACTTGCATAATACTTTGATGTCTCTGCATTTTCATTATAACGCTTTGAAATGTATGTAACCTTCTGAAGAGCCACATCAGCGTAAAGCTTTCCGCCATTTTCTGAAAGTGTCTTTTTCAAGGTTTTCATGTCATTTTTTCCACCAAGCTTACTAAGTATCTTAACCTTACTTGGTACATCATGGTAATAGCCACCATTGAACCACCCCTGAAAATTCATCACCTGGTTAAATATTCCGGCATCCTTTAATTCATCCGAAATAGTTCCGGCCTCATCAAAGGTTGTCATTGCCATAACCTTGCGGTACTGAATACCTATAAACGAATCTGTCTTCTTTACTCCACCAATAACATCATAATAAAATGGAATATTTAAGTTAGAGTTTATATTTGTGGTCTGCTTTTTAAGAATTCCCTCTGAAGCAAGTCTTTCACGGAAGTAATTAGCCATTCCCGAATAGCCATCATACTTTCCATTCTCCTGCGTTCCATCAAGGAAGGTGTATCTCACCTTTATTTCTGTATCATAAATCTTAGGCTCAATAACTGTCATTGCAGCCGACTTAGCTGAATCAGTATTACCCTGAGATTTTAAATACTCAAAGCCTCTTACTGCAAACGCTGCATAAGCATAATTATATGAATTTAGTCTGCCTGATGGGCTAGCCCATATCTGAGCTATTGACTCACCATTTTCGATTGTTGCAAAAACACCATACTTTGTATCTGAATTGTATATTCCCCAAAGAGGAAGTCTTACAATTTCAAGATTTTCTGTAACAGTATTTTCAGCTACAGTTGGGTCCTGACCATAAACATACGCAGAATAATCTCCAACAGTTGAATTGGTCTTTCCGTTATTAAACTTAATAAGTGAACCCGAACCATTTGGAACAAGAATATAACCGTGAGTTGCCTTCTCACCAATTAAATCCTTTGTTGCTCCCATATATCTGAGCATTCTGATTTCCATGAGCTGACCGCCGCCATTTTCAACGATATCCTTAGCTACAATACTAGCTTCAATAGCATCCATCTTTTCTCCTGCTATCACGTAGTCAAGAGGAATTGTAAATGATATAGGTGCATTGAAATCCTGTCCTGAGCTTTCCATATCCTTAATGTAATCTTCCTCGGTATAGCCAGCTGATCTAAGGTACTCATCAGTTTTACGAAGCTGAGAACTTTTTGCAATCTGAGCTGTCTGAAGCTTTTCCATAAGCTCATAAAAGCCTTCTACTTTTTCGCTCTCACGGAAACGTCCTTTTACGTACTTAGCTTCCTCATCGCTCATCTTTCCCATATACTCTTCAAGTCTTTCCTTGCTGATGAAAATAGGAACTACACCTGTAGGGCTGCTCATATCTCCAATAGTATAAAGAACTCTGACACCATTTGGGATGTTCTTAATTTCAAACTGCTTAAGCTCTGAATTTGTTGAATATGAATATGAATCGAATGTATTAAGTTTTCTGTTGTTATCAAAGAAATCTACAATAAGCTGTGATCTAAGCCAGTTCTGGTTTACTCCATTGGCTACTGTATCATACTGTATCTCTTCCTCTGTAGGATTGGAACGAGTAACCTGACCATTACGCTTATCATATATAGCTACTTCTGCCGTTTTTTCATTGACATAAAGCTTTAAAACATCACTCTCTGATGCAAGAGAGTATCCGCTTAGTTCTGCAACCGGTGATGAATCATCCTTTGCTGTAAAAGATTCACTTGCCGCTTCATCCTCGTATTCTACAAGATCCTTCTTGAATTCATTATGAAAAGTATAATGAACTAAGAAGTAAATCAGGTAAATAACTAATACCGCAGCGACAACGCCGATTACAGAAAGAACAAGTTTTTTTAATGTCTTCATAATAATCCTTTCTAATCAAAATTATCTAAATATCAGTTCCTGATAAATACTGTGGAAGAACTGATATACCTGCGCTACAAGATCTGTAACAAGCATGAAGAGGAATAACATGAGAAGTACGGCAACTATTGAAAGAGCAAGTGTAACAAGTGTCTTTGCAAGTGTATAGTTATGAATTGTCATAATTCCCACAAGAATCAAAATAAGTGTCCATGCAGTTCCGATAATAATAAGAAGTGAATAAAAACCCTTTTCATTTAGCGAAACTACCTGAGAAAGAAGAATAGCAGGAATATAGAAAAGTATCATTGGAAGCAATGAATAACCAGTTACTATAATAATATCCTTTAATCTTCCTTCACCATTCATAAGACAAGTAATAGACCAATTTCCTACTGCAAAAAGAAGTACAAAAGCAAATATTGCAAGCATTTCTGGAAAAAGATTTACTGCTCTTGGATCCACATCATTTACAATGAAGCTTGAATAAAGTCTGTTCATTGAGTAGCAAATTGCAAAAATGAATACCATTAAGAGTGCAATAGGCACTGATCCATATTCTCTATGTCTTATCTCATAGAACGAGTCGCCCGGATTTGATAAAATCCTAAAGCAATAATACCATTTATCTTTAGTAAAGTATTTAGACATGGCTCTTTGCTGCCTCCCTTCTTCTCTCCTCTGCTTCACGTCTTTCTCTTACAAAAATACTGAAAGCGTAGAGTGCTACAAAAAGAACAATTATGATTGTAAGAGCTGGTGCTAAGTACTTTTTTAATACAGTAGCACGGTGTCTCTTAAATGCGATTGAATAATATCTTCTATTCATACCGAGTTTTAGGTACTTCATAGCTTCCTCATTATTTCCATCTGAAAGATAAGCCTTACCAATACCCGAGTTTGCAAGCTCGTTATTCTCATCAAGTGTAAGAACCTTTCTCCATAGCTCTACAGCCTGTGTTTCATCTCCGTCATAACGAAGACCTACGGCTGAATTTATAAGATTACCATACTCAGTTTCCTTAAATACAATAACCTCACCTCTATAGGAATCCAATACCATGATATTATCATCAATACACTCGATAGCAGTCGGAACACTGAATGTACCTACCTGAGTTCCAAGACCGCCGAAGATATAAAGAAGATTTCCTTCTGAATCATAGGTAAATATTCTACCACGCTTTTTATCAAGAAGTGAATATATACCCTTATCTCTAACTACTACGTCAATAATCTGAGATGGTCCGTTATAATCACCTTTTTCAAATGATTCTCTATAAACTACGTCACCACCTACATTTCCATTTTCGCCCTTTCTGATAACGTCTTCACCCTTTGGATTAAGACGTCTAACAGCCTGAATACCTTCAGTATCAATATTAGATGCATAAATGAAACCATCATCATCTACGTCAATACCTGTGAATTCAGTAGGGATGAAAAGCTGCTGCTTACTTCTCTGCTCTTTTGTAGAGAATTTTCTCCAGAACTTCTGCCAAGCTGTAATCTGAACATTGATTGTTCCAAAGAATCCTGTAAAGTTTCCTTCTTCGAAAACCATGATACCCTGGAACATGTTAGCCGCAATTACATATACACGGTCTGCATAGTCTACAGAAACCTTATAAGGAACAAAATCAAATCCATCTTCAAGAATTTCTGACTTAGGATCTGAAATCTTTCCTAAGTAAAGTCTGTTATTTTCCACCGGCGCATTAACATTTTCATCAGTTGTTGGAGCTGATAAATGAACAATTCTTCTGTTCTGTGAATCTGCAATGTAAAGCTCATTTGAGTTAGAAACCGCAACTCCGTATGGTTTATTAAAGGTTCCTGATGAACCATCATCTGTAACAAAGCTGTCAATTACCTCGATAGCCTTTGTCATTTCACGGTTCATTACTACAATTCTGTTGTTGTTTGTATCTGCAATATATACTCTGCCATCTGCTGCTGTATAAATATCCTGAGGATTATTGAAGCCGCCTACCTTTATAGTAAGACCCGAAACGCTTCTATCTGGAGTATATGGTGCAGGTGTATATACAATGTTCTCACGATAGTCGTAATTATAACTATCATAAGGAAGTGTTGTATCTGCTGATGCTACTACTGTCTGTGCTGCTACTATGAATGCGGCTGCAAGCGACAATAAAGCAGTAATTTTTTTACCTATTCTCATCTTTAGCCTCCATTCTTTAGTTTTTCATACCTGATGTTGTCATTGTCTCGATAATCTGGCTCTGACAAGCAAGGAAGAATATAATAGGTACTGCTGCAATGATAAATGATACAGCAGCTGCAGCGCCTGCTCTTGCAGTACCACCTGCTGCAATATTCTGAAGTGCAAACTGAAGTGGCTTTAACTGCTCACTTCTGATATAAGCTGCACCTGTGTTTCCCCACATCTGCTGGAACTGGAAAATTGCAAGTGTAAGCCAAGCTGGCTTAACGTTTGGCATTACCATCTTCCAGAAAATCTGCCATTCAGTAGCACCATCAAGTCTAGCTGACTCAATAATTGAATCAGGAAGCTGCTCCATGAACTGCTTCATAAGGTAAAGACCCATACCGTACTGCCATGCAATAAGGATGAGAGGAAGCTGGGTATTGTTGATACCTATCTTAGAAACAATAAGATAAGTAGGAATCTGAGTTACCTGCCATGTGAACATCATTGACATTACAACGAGTGAGAAAAGAATCTTTTTTCCCGGGAACTCGTGCTTTGCAAGAGGATATGCACAAAGAGATGCTACAATTACATGTCCGAAGGTACCTAAACCTGTGATAATAATTGTATTTAATAAGTATCTTGAAAATGGAACCCATGAATCATTCATTACTACAAAAAGATCTGAGAAATTCTCAAGACTAGGATTTCTAACGAAAATCTTTGGTGGGTACTGGAAAATTTCATCCAGTGGCTTCAAGGCATTATTCGCAATCATTACAAGAGGAAGAGCCATGAAGATACCGCAGATTACCATGAAGAAGAAAAGTATACCGTTTCCCGCCTTAGAACGGTTAAGCTTCTTCACGTGCTTATAATTCTTTGCCTTAGGCGGCTTGTAAGCTGGCTTCTTATTGTCATTAGCCGCTTTATCTGACTTTGCTTTTCCAAAGCCAAGTGTTTTTGCTGATGTATTCGCTGCCACTTTATTCGCCTACCCTTCCTAATATGTGCTGTACAAACTTATTCGTTCCTACCATCAGGATGAATAAGACAGTTGCTATTGCTGATGCATAACCCATTTCATAACGCTGTGAACCATAGTCCAAAAGGTGAGTAACTACTGTTGCACCCGCATAGTTAACTGAAGGGTTACCTGCAAGCATTGTTGAAATATCTGCTACCGCAAATGACTGAGTGATCTGCATTACGGCACCGAACATAAGCTGTGGCTTCATTGCTGGAAGTGTTACATACCAGAGTTCCTGCCAACGGTTCTTAATACCATCCATTGCACCTGCTTCATAAAGCGACTTATCAACAGTCTGAAGACCAGCTATGAATGAAAGGAAACCGGTACCAAGAGAAAGCCATAACTGAACTACCATAAGTACTGGAAGTACGTACTTTTCAGTCTGCATCCACATTATAGGCTCCTGGATAATTCTCCATCTAAGAAGAATACCATTTAACCAACCTGTACGACCAGGGTTAAGGATGATATTCCATACATAGAAAGCCTGTCCGCAGATAGATGGTGCGTAGAAAATAAGAGTAAGGAAGGTTCTCATTTTCTTGTTGAAATCATTGATGATCCAGGCAAAAAGGAGACAGAACATATAACTGACCGGTCCTGTGATTACCGCGAATAACAATGTATTCTTTAACGCAATACCAAATATTTCATCTTCTACAAAAAGCTTAACGTAGTTGTCCCAGCCAACCCACTTTGGTGGCTCAAGTACGTTAAAGTATGTAAATGAAAAGAATATTGAAACTATAACCGGTAATACGGTGAATAAAATGAACAAAATAATGTATGGTGCCATCATTGCATAACATGCTCTCTTACTCTTTACTCTTTCCCAGAGCGAGTTACGCTTTTTAGCAATTTTGAGGTTTTCCTCATGGCTCAGTGCAGCTACATTTACCGCCTGACCATTATTTGCATTTGGTTCCACGTTCATTCCTCCTATCTTTACTTCGCGTCTTCATCAGCTACAGGAAGATTAAATTCTTTTCTCTTGTAGTTAATTTCAGCATTTATATCTACAATCTGATCCATTAATTCTTCTCTTGGTGATACCTCATCAGGATTTGTTGTTACACGATAGAATGCATTATTTACATTACGATATGAGTAATAACCACCTGGTACCTGAGGGATACCCTTTACTGATCTGAACTGCTCAAGAAGCGCATCCTTATCAGAAGTACTCCAAGGCATTGCATCAAAAGCTGTCATATTAGCTGTTGCTACTCTGGCTGCTGAACCCATTAATGATTCCATTTCAGCATTATAGCTAAGCTGTGTATCAGCGCTTGTCCACCACTTTAAGAATTCCCAAGCTGCATCTTGCTCCTTTGTAGCGCTCATGATCATAGCACCAGTTCCTGATGATGCAACTGTTCTATCTATTGTTCCATCTTCATTTACAGTACCAGGAACCGGAGCAAATCCCCATAATCCCTTGATATCTGGAGCTGAAACTGCAAGATTGTTATAAAGTGTATAATCTGCAATTATGATCGGTGCTTCACCTGTACGGAAGCGCTCATCAACTGGTGTAGCCTTATCAAGCTTATAATCTGTATAGAATTCACAATACTGCTTGAATGCGTTTACACCAAATTCATTGTCTAGTGCTGACTGTCTAGCATCATCTGTGTAGTACTGTCCGCCGTTCTGATAGAGAAGCATTGCAAAAACATTCTCACCCGGAAGCATACCGAACTCCATCTGATTCTTTGAAAGCACTGACATTACAACCTTAACATCTTCCCATGTCTGTGGAACATCAAGTGCAAGTTCCTTTAAGATATCTTTTCTATAGAACATCATAGGGAAAGTCTGTGTTTCCGGAAGTGCATATGTTGCACCGGCAAATCTATATCCTGCCATTGCAGACTCATTGAAGTTGTTAGAAACAAACTGCTCTAAGTCCGGGAAAGTGCTTAGGTCAATTACTGCACTACGTAGACCGTAGTCCATAGGCTGGATGGCTGCTGCTACAGCCTGTCCAATTGCAGCTGTCTGACCTACCTGTATCGCTACGTCAGGTCCCTGACCTGCGAGCGTTGCCTGAAGCAACGTATTCATATCTACAAGCATTACATTAACTGCAACGCCTGAATTCGGAGTAAAGGTTTCATCAATAAGTGACTTAATAACATTTGCCTGGTCACGTCCTGTTCCTACCCAAAGTGTTAAAGTCTTTGAATTTGAAGAATCCTCTGCTACGTTACCTACCTGGTTATAATCGATTATGAATGAATAGAAAAGTCTAGACATTTCATATCCGAATCTGCTCCAAAAGCCCGAGCTCTTTACCTTAATTTTCTTTGTATTAGCTGCCGGCTTAATATAAATAGTATCAAGCTGAAGTGGCTGTGAAAGCATTGTTGTAATCCAAGTACCAAGTGCTCTTACATTTGTCTTATAGTCATTTATGATTTCTGTAAATCTTTCTTCGTTCTTTATAAGTTCATTAAGCTGATCCCTCATGGTCTTAAGAACAGTTTCCTTATCAGACTTACCTGCTACCTCTCTAAGATCCTTAATAATCTGAGTAAGCTGATCTCTAACTGCAACAAGCTCTGCATTAAGACCTGGAAGTGAAGCTGCGATTTCATAATCACGGAATTCATCAGGTGTTGTACCTGTAATTCTGATTATCTTTCTGTAAATGCTGTTTAGCTGAGAAACACAATCCTGAACTCCTGAAATAAGCTGTGAGAACTCGCCGAACACATTCTGCATACGGATTGTATGAGTGCCTGCTGTAAGATAGATCTTAAAAGCTTTTCCGTCATCATCCTTAAGTGTCTCAAGCGTCCACTTCTGCTTATATTTAAAGCCATAATCTTCAAATTCCTTAAATGGAACCTTGCCATCGATCATGATTTTTCTAGAAACATAAACACCCTTTACAAAGTTCTGTCTGGCGTGTACTGCGATGTTATAATAACCGTCTGCTGGAACGTTAACATCCCATTCAATCCACTGGTTAACAAGTCTCCAGGAATTACCACCGATAGTATTATTTAAAAGGGCCTTGCTGCTTGCCGGATAAACTGCAGGTGAAGACTGATCCTGAGTAGGATAAAGCATCTGAGAAGATGTCCTATTTGCATTTTCAGCCTCGATTCTGATAACATCTCCTGAAGCATCCTGTGCACCAGCTGAATCCCATGCTGCAAGTTGGTCGCTATACGAAAGAAGATCTTCTTCATTTGAAAGCGTAATCTTGTTAATTAACATCGGCTCTTTTATGGAAACAAGAGTAAGTGTATGGGTTCCAGCTGTTAAGTATATTGAAAGCTTTGAAGTGATATAGCCATCCGCATCATAAACATTTGTCGTTATCCACTCAGGTGCCTCAATAAGTTTTGGCTTAAGATCATTACCCTGATTATCTTTTACCCAGTTACGAAGAGTAACGCCTTTATTGTCAACCTTTTCTTCTGTTATTGAATTTGACCATATTCTGTAAAATTCAACAAGCGCAAGCTGTGAATAAGGAAGCTCACCGTCAATAAAGATAGCCCTTTGTATGTCTGAATTATTACCTTTTATCGGATAATAAGTAAGAGAAAGATCGTAAAGACCTGCCTGGTCTACCTTAACATCATACTCTATAAGGCCTTCCTCAGTAGTTTTTACTGAAGTACCCGGCATTCCCTCATAATCGGATACCGTATCTGGTGTTGCATTATCAGATTTTCCATTTGAATATCTGCTATATGAGTCTGCAGGTATTACAATAGTCTTTTCCGGTCTTGTCTGATCAACACCGGCAATGTATTCTGTATAATCCGGCACATTACCATCAATTGAATATGTACTGATGATCTCCTCGTAATCATCATAAGATGTCGAAGTAGCAGCTTCTACATCCTTTACGCCAAGTGAAAGCGTACCAGCATTTACGCTTCCGAGAGTCAGTGCGGCTGTAAGCGACAGGCACATGAATCTCTTTATCACTCCTGATAGTTTCATCACGAAAACTCCTTCCGTTTCTATTTATCTCACCGGACGATCATACCACATTACCTCGGTATCATCTTCCGCCTCAACCTTTTGTTCCGAGCTTCCAAGGGCATTTTCTACATTTTCTCTCATTACCATACCCTGAATAACTCCACCGCCAATTCCAGCGGATTTTTTCTTTTTTTCTGCTTCTTTCTTTTTTTCTTCCTCTTCCTTTACAGCCTTAGTACCATGCATCAATTCCCTTAGAATTTTTTCTATCGGAACAACGCTGAGGTAACAGACTATTCCCGGAAGAATTACCATAAGACCAAACATAAGATAAGCTGAACTAATATCCAGTTCTTCGCCAAAGGCTCCTTTTGCCGCTGCGGCAATCGGCACAATCACAACCGCCCATCCTATCATAAGAAGGATTACAGTCGGTACATGCTTTAATGCCATCACAAGACTCATTTTCAGGATTCTTCCTATATTAAATGAAAATCTTGAAAGAATGGCTGGTAAAAGCATCATGGTCATTACCACAATCAAAAGTAACAAGCATGTCGGTATAAGCATCAGCAAGCCATGTTTAGTTCCTGCATTCAAAAAGAACGTATAATTCCTGCATAATAAATATACCAATAATCCAAGTGCTATCGAAAGAGGCACCCCTCTCAATAGATTCATCTTAAATGCTCTGAAAAATTCCTGCGCCGGATAACCTGTATCATGCCTTACCGCTTTTGTCATTCCATAGTAGAAGGCAGTAGCCGCCGGCACAACTGTTATTAACGGTAAAGAGCATATAAGCCACAAAATTGTTAGAATAAATACACCGCCAAAGTCATTAAAGAATGTCATAAGCGGCCCATCATTATCAAAAAAGCCTCTAAACATTCATTATTCCTTTATCTCGTAAGTTTTAAGATCTGGAAGCTCATCTCTTGTAATTACATATTCACTATTATAGAACTCCTTAAGTTTATCAAGCGATGTATACTGCTCTGAATACCTATTCATGTTACTTGACTTAAGAACAAACTCTCCTCCCCAGGTTGCCCAAAAGCCCCACATTGCATTATCCTTTACAGCCTGCTCTGGATCAAATAAGCAACCGTTTTCTGAAAGAACAACCATCTTCTTTCCGCCTGTATAATCCACAGCCTGTAAGAATTTATCAACCTGCGATGAATGCTCATGCTCTCCTGGATAAATGTCTTCACCAATTATGTCTACATACTTATCTCCCGGATACCAATCCGCATTCTGTCCGTTCCATAGCCATATGAGATTATGAACTCCTTTTTCCTGAAGACGTTCATAGATTGCTATATAGAGCTTTTTGTAAGTATCCGCTCCTTCAGCACCCCACCAGAACCATCCGCCTGACGCTTCATGTAGAGGTCTCCATATAACTGGAACTCCGGCATCTTGAAGCTTTAAGAATTCATCCGCTATAAGGTCTACATCTTTCATTAGAAGCTCAAAGCCTTCTGGATCTTCTCCATTGACCATTGCTGTAACATTCATTTTTACATTTTCTTTACGGAAAGTCGAATACCACTCTCCCGTATGATACTGATCAGGTGGAAGCCAGTGCCAACAGAAGGTAACTATTCCTCCATCCTTTTCCCAATACGCTATGGCATTTTCAGTTGCACTAGTATTTGCAGTATGATCAACTGCTGACTGTGAGTAATAACCCATATCAAGACCTAAAATCGCAGGATATACTTCTGGATCAGTATTTAATAATATCGACTGCATTTCCATTCCGTAAGCTGCATCGCAGTACTGACCTGAAAGGAAGGCCGTTCCATAAATATCTGTCAGATAACTGAATAATCTCTTTGTATTATCAGTCGCATTTTCATCAACAAGTTTTGGCGATACATTATAAATCTCAGGATTAACTCCCTCTGAGGTTTCAATCGTAACCTTGTCAAGATTTATATACCCCCACGAAACTGCAATCGAAATTGTATGCTCGCCTTCTGTAAGATAACTTCCTCTTACCTTGGTTATTCTAAAATTCTTACTCTGCGATACAAAAGATGCAACCTCTTGTCCATCAATCTTAAAAT
>Ga0247611_10002780_pt1 | contig 27199 bp, 15 predicted proteins | sample 177DNAGHGhighgp2_FD_192422 | JGI IMG/M metagenome (GOLD analysis project Ga0247611, IMG submission 192422) | Sheep rumen microbial communities from Palmerston North, Manawatu-Wanganui, New Zealand - 1770 DNA GHGhigh gp2 | ecosystem: Host-associated > Mammals > Digestive system > Stomach > Rumen... | reverse complement strand
GCCGACTCTTGTGACGCTGACGACCTGCGCCGCTGGAAGGAGGAGCATCCCGGTTACACCGTGGTGCAGTATGTCAACACCACCGCAGCCACCAAGGCGCTGACCGACGTGGTGGTGACCTCGGGTAATGCCAAGAAGGTGATTGACCAACTGCCACAGGATGCGAAGATACTCTTCGGACCAGACTATAACCTCGGCTCATACATCAACAGTGTGACGGGCCGCAGCATGGAGTTGTGGCAGGGCGGCTGCCACGTTCATGAGCGTTTCAGCGTTGATGCCATAGCCCAACTGAAGAAACAGTACCCTGAGGCTACCGTCATGGCACACCTTGAGTGTAAGGCTCCCGTGCTTGCCATGGCCGACGTGAAGGGCTCCACCGCCGATATGCTGAAGTATGCCCAGCAGCACGAGCCGCAGAAATACATCGTGGCCACAGAGGCTGGCATCATGCACGAGCTTGAGCGCACCTGTCCCGACTGTGAGTTTATTCCTGTTCCACCAGAAATAAGCGAGGGCAGCGTAGGCTGCCAGTGCAACGAGTGTCAGTATATGAAGCTCAACACCCTTGAGAAGCTCCGCGACTGCCTGCGCGACGGAAAGCCGGAAGTCACTGTTCCTGCCGACATCGCCAAGGACGCCGTGAAGCCTATAGAGAGAATGCTGAGCATGAGCTAAGGAAGCAACGGCTTGACAGAGTAATAGTTATAATTTAGAGAAAAGAAAACTATGCAGACAATAGCAATGACAGAAAACGTGCAGCTAACATTGCCAAATGCTGATTTGAGTTTTTTGCGTACATTATCACGCAAAATGGGATGGACACTCAAGACTCATCGTAAGAATGGCATAGAGAAGGGACTGGATGATATTCGCAAGGGAAGGATATATCATGCCAAGAACTCTGAGGATCTGATAAACCAGATATTGGGGTAAGGTCTATGTATGACATTATATATACAGGTCAATTCAAACGCTCGCTTAAACGATGTGTTCGTCGTGGACTGGACGTGAAGCTTTTTGCCACAACACTTGACATTCTTCAGGAAAAGGGCGAATTGCCACAGTCATATAGTCCTCATAAACTGACAGGCAAGTATAAAGGATGTTGGGAGTGTCACATACAACCCGACTGGCTGATGATTTGGGAATAGGAAGATGCCCAGTTGAGGTTGATACTCGTTGACACGGGTACACACTCTGATTTATTCTGAAAGAGACAAACCTAAACAAAAAACAATAGATGAAGAAGAAAGGCTTATTGATGGTTTTGCTCATGCTTGTCGCTGTGACGGCATGGGCAAAGGGAAAGACTGTGGTGTGGGAGAACCCCACTACGGAGTATGGGAACGCATACGGTGACGGTTTTTTCCGTACCGCTCTCGACGTGACGAGAGTGGAGATGACGGATGACGAGACGGTGGTGTATATCACTGCCTTGCGGCGTTCGGACTATCCGCAGTATAATTGGTTTATGTTTGCCGCTGACACTTATCTCAAGGTGGGTGAGCAGCGATACACCGTAGTGTCTGCCGACAATGCGAAGCTGGGCGAGAAACTATATACCCAGGACGGTAAGCTCGATATGGCGTTCCACTTTCCGCCGCTGCCACGAGACACAAAGTCGTTCGACTTCATAGAGGGCGACGGCTATGACGCTTTCCAGATAAAAGGCATCAAGCCGGTGGAGGAGCGTTGGAAACAGCTGTTCCCGTCATATTGGCGCGACGACCAGACGGGCAACTGGGAGCTGGCTCTCCTTGAGGATTGTGCCGTATATCAGTGCAGGTTCTGGAACTACAGGCAGTGCGACGTGAACGACAAGACTGGCGAGGCGGAGATTGTTATGCGTAGTGACAACGACGAGCTGAAGGTGAAAGTAGGAAAAGATAAGAACGGTAAGCGCATGATACAGATAGGCGACAAAAAAGTTACCTATTCCATGATTACCACACGCTTCATGCCCGACTATCCCGTGAAGGACCTGCGCACCGACTTCACCGATACGCACTATAAGAACGATACCATAATCGTAATAGGCTTGGTGAAGGATATGCCTGAGGATGTGAAGAAGCATATGCTATCGTTTGATTTCGGTTACATGGATTTCCTTACAGGCGACTCAAAACAAGTACATGCCGACATTGACGAACAGGGACGCTTCAAGGTGAAGATACCCGTAATCAACAGCACGGAATTCTTCTGCGACTGGAAGACTTGTTTCGTCCGCACCATGCTGGAGGCTGGCAAGACATATTTCATGCTCTACGACTTCAAGGAAGGTCGCCGCTACTTCATGGGCGACGACGTCAGGTTGCAGAATGAGCTGTTCAGGTTTCCGCTTGACTGGAACAGTGTAAGTATGAAGGAAGGTGAGGACTATGCTCATTACATAGCCTCCTGCGACAGTCTGATAAAATCACGCTATGCCTACGTTGACAGCCTCTGTCAGCAGCACCCCACGCTGTCAGCACGCTTCAGCATATACAGAAAGGACAACACGCTATGGCAGCAGGCCAATGAGTTTGGTAAGTCACGGAGGTGTTCTCCGGAGTACAACAGCAATGGTCAGAAAGTAATGACATTGGAAGCCAGGAAGTATGCCTATGATACCTTCTGGACAAAAATATGTAAGCCATACACGCTGCACCGTGAGACAGGGTATTTCCTTAACAGCTATCTCTATGGTGAGTCATACGTCCGTGGCTCATCACGCATTGTATGGAGATTGAGGGACCATATTGCGGAGTGCGCCTCAAACGATGAGGAACTGGCATTGCTCACACGCTGGAAAGAATGGAACGTCAAGGCTCAGGCAAAGGTGGATGCCGCTACCACGGATGAGGAGAAACAGAAAATAGCGGATGAACTGAATATCAAGAAAGCTGACATGATTAAGGCTGTGGACAAGATAAACCAGAGTCCGAAGGTGGTCAGACTGATGCGTGGACAGATGCTCATAGACAAGATAAAGAAAGGTACTCAGATGCTTGACTCGCTGGGAGCTGACCAGACCATCAGGGATTTGCACCTCACGCAAAAGGCTCTCGGGGAGATTGAGAACAGCCGCATCTCCATGTCGCCTGATGTCCTTGACACTCTGGGCACTATGATAGCCAATGCCGACTTTATGGAGAAGGTGAAGGAGGAGAGCGACCGCTATCTCGCCATAGAGAATCGTGAGTTTGACAAACTTGTCTTGAAGTCGGCGGTAGGTCTTAAGGATATGACTGAGGGCGAGGCGTTGCTGAAGAAGATACTGGAGCCTTACAAGGGCAAGTTTGTGTTGCTCGACATATGGGGCACATGGTGCGGTCCGTGTAAGGAGGCCCTGTCACACTCCACAGAGGAATATGCCCGTCTGAAGGACTATGACATAGTGTTCCTCTACCTTGCCAACAGGAGCCCGCAGGAGTCATGGGAGAACGTCATCAAGGAATATAACGTGACCGGCGACAACGTGGCGCACTACAACCTGCCGGAGGTGCAGCAGTCAGCCATAGAGCGTTACCTTGACGTACATGCCTTCCCTACCTATAAACTCTTCAACCGCAAGGGCGAGTTGCTTAACGTGGATGTGAGTGCACGTCAGCTCGACTCCCTCGTCCGTCTGCTTGACAGCCTGAAGTGACAAAGCTGTTCCGCCTTTTGGTTTTGATGTGCTTATAGAATAAAAGCAACCATAAATTTTGTCCGTATGCAAAATAATTGCTAACTTTGTAGTTGAATAGTAAATGTTGTAGGTATATGCAAACAACAAGACCGACATATCAGCAGGTGTATGGCATGGCGATGCAACTGTCACCAGATGACAGGATGCGTCTGCGTGAGTCACTCTATGACATGGAGGAGGATGATGTGCTTGAGCCATATACTGAGGCAGAACTGAGTCAGATGATGAAAGAAGGCTTGGAAGACTATAGGCAGGGTAGGTGTTGCACGGCAGAGGAGGGTTGGAGAAAATTAGAGGAGGAATTTCCATGGCTAAAAGATTGATTTGGACAAATTAACAACACAATATATAATGGAACAGACATTACTTATATACAATACGCTGACAAGGCAGAAGGAGGCGTTCAAACCTATCAACCCGGGACACGTAGGCATGTATGTGTGCGGCCCTACCGTTTACGGTGATGCACATCTGGGACACGCGCGCCCGGCAATCACTTTCGACATACTTTTCCGTTACCTGCAGCACCTGGGCTACAAGGTGCGCTACGTCAGGAACATCACCGACGTAGGCCACTTGGAGCACGATGCTGACGAGGGAGAGGACAAGATAGCCAAGAAGGCCAGATTGGAGCAGTTGGAGCCTATGGAGATAGCACAGTACTACACACGTCGCTTCAACTCGGCTATGGAGAAACTCAACGTGTTGCCACCGTCAATAGAGCCGCACGCTACAGGACATATCATAGAGCAGCAGCAGCTGGTGCAGCAGATACTCGACAACGGCTATGCGTACGTCAGCAACGGCTCTGTGTATTTCGACATAGAGAAGTATAACAAGGACTATAAGTACGGCATACTCTCAGGCCGCACGCTGGAGAATATCAAGGATGCGTCGCGCGACACCCTCGCCGGTGTAGGCGAGAAGAAGAACCAGGCAGACTTCGCACTGTGGAAGAAGGCGCAGCCTGAGCATATCATGCGCTGGCCAAGCCCATGGTCTGACGGTTTCCCGGGCTGGCACTGCGAGTGCACCGCCATGGGCAGGAAGTATCTCGGCGACGAGTTTGACATCCACGGCGGCGGCATGGACCTCGTATTCCCTCACCATGAGTGTGAGATAGCACAGGCACAGGCATCTATGGGGCATCAGGCGGTGCGCTACTGGATGCATAACAATATGATTACCATCAACGGACAGAAGATGGGTAAGTCATACAACAACTTCATAACCCTCGACCAGTTTTTCAAAGGCGAGCACGAACTGCTCACCAAGCCGTTCTCGCCTATGACGATACGCTTCTTCATACTCTCTGCCCACTATCGTGGCACCGTAGATTTCTCAAGCGAGGCACTTGAGGCTGCCGAGAAGGGCTTTGCCCGACTGATGCAGGGACTGAAGGACATCAAGCGCATACAGACCGCCAAGGGCTCAAGTCCTGAGATAGAGAAGTTTGTGAAGGAACTGCCGCAGAAGCTCTATGACGCTATGAACGACGACCTGCAGACACCTATCGTTATCAGTGAGCTCTTTGAGGCTTGCCACCAAGTGAACCTGCTCGTTGACCGCAAGGCAAAGATATCACAGGCAGACCTCGACAAGCTGGCAGAGACCATGCGCCTCTTCACCGTTGACATCCTCGGACTGACCAACCAGACCGGCGGTGACTCATCAGAGAAGGACAAGGCTCTCGACAAGGTAATGCAAATGGTACTTGAGATGCGCGCCAAGGCAAAGGCAGAGAAAGACTGGGCCACCAGCGACAAGATACGTGACGAGCTCTCCGCCGCCGGCATCATTGTCAAGGACACTCCTGACGGAGCCGTGTGGGAGATGTAAGGAATGAAAAGACATACTGACATAGAATAAGGGTTGAAACCCGTTTGAAGTGCACCCCGGAAGTTAGACAAAAAACTTTCGGGGTGCTCTTATGTGGGGCGGCAATGCTTTTTCACGTAAACTTTTGGCTGTTTGCGAGAAAATGCGTAATTTTGCATAGTAATATTACATATTAACATCGTAATGAAAAAGACTATTGCTATTATTTGCGGCGGTGATTCGTCAGAGCATGACGTGTCATTGCGCTCAGGAGCAGGCATCTACTCCTTCTTCAACAAGGAAAAATACAATTGCTACATCGTTGACCTGAAGTCAGGCGACTGGCATGTTAACCTGTCTGACGGAAAGACGGCAGAGATAGACAAGAACGACTTCTCTTTTGTGGAGAACGGCGAGAAGAAGACATTTGACTATGCTTATATAACCATCCACGGCGCGCCGGGAGAGAATGGTGTGCTACAGGGATATTTCGACCTTATAGGCATGCCTTACTCAACCAGCGGTGTGCTGGTTGAGGCTCTGACCTTTGACAAGTTCGCACTCAACAACTACCTGCGCTCCTTCGGCGTCAGCGTGGCAGAGAGCGTGCTGGTGCGCAAGGGTGAGGAGGCAAGCATCACCGACGAGAAAATAAAGGCCACCGTAGGTTACCCATGCTTTGTGAAGCCTGCTGCCGACGGCTCTTCATTCGGCGTGAGCAAGGTGAAGGAGTTCTCTGAGATGAAGAAGGCGCTTGACCTTGCCTTCGGCGAGAGCGACACCGTCATGATAGAGGCATTCCTTGAGGGTATGGAGATTTCACAGGGTGTGTATAAGACCAAGGAGAAGTCTGTGGTGTTCCCTGCCACTGAGGTGGTAAGCCAGAACGAGTTCTTCGACTTTGACGCTAAGTACAACGGTCAGGTGGAGGAGATTACCCCAGCGCGCCTGCCTCAGGAGGTGAGCGACCGCGTGGCAAAGATAACATCAGCCATCTACGACATACTACATGCCAACGGCATCATCCGCGTGGACTACATCATCAAGAACCCACAATCTGCGGATGCAAAAATAAATATGCTTGAGATAAACACCACACCTGGCATGACACCTACGTCGTTCATACCACAGCAGGTACGCGCCGCAGGTCTTGACATGGGTGAGGTGCTCAGCGAGATAGTAGAGAACCAGTAAGCCTTGTAAGTATGAAACATCTGTTTGTTATATTGGCTGTGATGATGTCATTGTTGTTCTCGCAGACGGCAATGTCTGACCCTCTTCCAGATAATATAGTAGGTGCGCAGTTCCCTGGCGGAACGGAGCAGTTGATTAAATTCCTTTCGGAAAACATCAAGTATCCTATAGAGTGTGAGAAACAGGGCGTTCAGGGTCGTGTGATACTGCGCATAGTGATAGACAAAGACGGCAGTGTGACAGATGTAGAGGTGGCGAAATCCGTGCATCCCTTGCTTGATGCCGAGGCGGTGCGCGTGGCGTCATCCATGCCGCGCTGGCAGCCTGCAACCAAGGACGGTCAACCCGTAAGAATACGTTACACCCTGCCAATAACCTTCTCACTGAACAATGCTACCACAGAGAAGGGAAAAGGCAGTGAGAAAGTCGGTCAGGCAAGCAGAGACAGAGATGCTACGTTTCCCGGAGGCTTGGAAGCGATAAAAAAATATTTAGACAAGAATTTCGTGCGACCTCTGGAGTGTAGTAATATAGAGGGTAACATGGAGGTAGCGTTTATTGTCGATGAGGAAGGTAAGGTGTCAATGGTAGAGGTAACGAAGTCATTACATCCCAAACTGGACAAGGCGTTGACACAAGTGTTCATGAATATGCCGAAGTGGCAGCCGGCCATGCGTGATGGTAAGCCAAGACAGATGAGGTTTACTATGCCATTGCATTATTTCCAGCATAAAGGAATGGTTGATGGCGAAGAGGTATATGACGAAAAAGGCCAATTGGTTACTATGCCACAGTTTCCTGGTGGTGGAAACAAACTGAAGGAATTTCTCGCAGATAACATTCATTATCCTGTAGAATGTGAAGAAAGTGGCATAATGGGAAAAGTCGTAGTAGAGTTCGTTGTTGAGAAGGATGGAAAAGTAACAAAAGTGAAACCATATAAGTCATCTGATCCTGCATTTAATGAGGAGGCATGTAGGGTTGTGAAAAAAATGCCACGCTGGACTCCAGGAAAAGTGGGTGATGAACCTATTACCGTAAATTATAAATTGCCAATCACATTTCGCCTGAGATAGAAAGACTAACCATAGTATGATGGAAGAGAATAAGTCAAATACATATACTTCCTCTCCCTCGGGAGGGGATAAAGGGGAGGGGTTGGATATCCACTCTTTCGATGAGATACGTCCCTATGAGCCGGAAGAGATGCCTGTAGTGTTCGAGGAACTGCTCAACGACAGGCAGTTTAACCTTGTGATGAAGGGCTTCACACCGTGGCTGCCGAAGAGCGTGCGCAACGGACTGCTGCGGCTGCTGTTCAAGGGCGTAAAGTCATCGCAGGACTTCCAGGTGCGCTTTATGAAACCAGTGGTGCGCCTCTCTATATGGCGCTGCACCAATGGCACCACATTCGGTTGTCCCGAGGACTTTAACAAGCACGGTAGGTATATCTTCCTCTCCAACCACCGTGACATAGTGCTTGACTCGGCATACCTTGACCTCATGCTCCATGACGGCGGCTTTGAGCGCACCTGCGAGATAGGCATAGGCGACAACCTGCTCATATATCCGTGGATAAAGAAACTCGTCAGGATGAACAAGGCATTCACCGTGCGCCGCGGACTGACGGCTCATGAGATGATGCGCTCGTCAATGCTGATGAGCCAGTACATACACTTTGCCGTGAACGAGAAGCGCGAGAACATCTGGATAGCGCAGCGTGAGGGCAGGGCGAAAGACTCTGACGACCGCACGCAGGACTCCGTGCTGAAGATGTTTGCCATGGGAGCGCCTGATTTCTGTAACGACAATATAATAGACGCCCTGAGGCACCTGCATATTGCTCCGCTTACCATAAGCTATGAGCATGACCCGTGTGACTACCTGAAGGCGGAGGAGTTCCAGTTCAAGCGCGATGTGCCAGGCTGGAAGAAGTCTAAGGAGGACGACCTGCTTAACATGAAGACAGGCATACTGGGTAAGAAAGGTCGTGTGCACTATGAGCTGTCACCGTGTATCGATGCATGGCTCGGCACCCTTGACCGCTCATTGCCCAAGAAAGAGATATTCCGACTCGTGGCAGAGCATATAGACCGCGAGATACACTCACGCTACCGCCTATATCCGTGTAACTGGATAGCCATGGACGAGCTTGACGGTACAGACAACAGCGACAAATATACTGCGAAGGACAGGCAGGAGTTTGAGAAATACCTTGCCGGACAGATGGCGAAGGTGAGAGTGCCAAACCCTGACATGGCTTTCCTGCGCGAACGTATGCTGACGATGTATGCCAACCCCGTAAGGAATTACCTGGCGGTGGTAAAGGAAAGAAATACTGAGGAGTAGAATATTTGAAAAGTGTCAACACATATCTTCACACTCTCTCGGGAGGGAACAAGGGTACGGGCTCTTGGGTAGGTTTCCTTTTGCTTCTCTTGTTACTTGTGTCATGTAACTATACAGGCTATGACACAGGTGACGGCGACTACTCGTATGTGCATGCCGACTATGTGTGTATGGCCGTGAGGCAGGGTGTGGTGACAGACATCGTCACCGATGATGATGCCAAGCTCACAGTGCCGCAGGGACTGACATACTCTGAGCAGGTTGACACAGTGATACGCCGGCTGATATATTACAATGACCGTGGTGACGGCACCCCCGTGCAGATATTGTCAATGCGTGCCGTCAGTGTCCTTCAGGTAAGGGACAAGGCTGAGGTGCCTGCCACATACACAGACCCGCTGACGCTTACCGCCGCATGGATGTCGCAAAACGAGCAGTGGCTCAATATGCAGATAGGCATGAAGGTGGGAGCCAGTGAGGAACAGGCGGTGCAGACGTTAGCCCTGCGGTGTGACTCCATAAGTACGGAGCGTAGGGGCGCAGTGTGGCTTTCGCTATGCCACAGCCAGAACAATATGCCACAGTATTACACCGAGGATGTAAGGTTGAGCATACCGCTCTCCTCTTTCCCTGACACCATACGCCTGAAGGTCAACACATACTCAGGAACGGTTATGAGGGAGTTTGTGAGAGGGGAATAAGGGTGGAGAGATGAAGGAATAAGGTTTATTGGTTGATGGAATAAGAAATAAGTTCTATTGGCTGATGGACAAAGACAAAAGAAATATGATTATGAATAGCGAATTATATGAGATAATGGCCCCCGTAGGGTCTCGCGAGTCACTGGCTGCCGCACTTAACGCAGGAGCCGGTTCGGTGTATTTCGGCATCGGCAGCCTTAATATGCGAGCACACTCGGCGGCCGCCTTTACCATCGACGACCTCAGGGAGATAGCCGCCACATGTGAGGAGCGCGGCATAAAGAGTTACCTTACGGTTAACACCGTGATATATGGTGAGGACCTGGAGGAGATGCGTCGCATCATTGATGCCGCTAAGGAGGCGCGTATAACGGCAGTGATAGCCAGTGACGTGGCTGTTATGATGTATTGCCGTGAGGTAGGACAGGAGGTGCATCTCTCCACACAGCTCAATATCTCCAATATAGAGGCGCTCAGGTTCTATGCACAGTTTGCCGACGTGGTAGTGCTGGCGCGTGAGTTGCGTATGGAACAGGTGCAGGCCATTCATGAGCAGGCAGTGAGGGAGAATATCTGCGGACCGTCAGGACAGCCTATCCGCATAGAGATGTTCTGCCATGGTGCACTGTGCATGGCAATATCAGGCAAGTGCTACCTCTCGCTGCATAATATAGGGCGCTCTGCCAACCGCGGCGAGTGCGTGCAGATATGCCGCCGCAAATACCGCGTGGAGGATGTTGAGACAGGCAACGAACTGCTCATAGACAACAAATACATCATGTCGCCTAAGGACCTCAAGACCATACGCTTCATTGACCGCATGATGCATGCCGGCGTGCGTGTGTTCAAGATAGAGGGCAGGGCGCGCGGTGCAGAGTATGTGGACACCGTGGTGCGCTGTTACAAGGAAGCCATCAGTGCCGTGCTGCATGATGAGGAGAACCCCGATGAGGCACCGCTCTTCACCGAGGAGGCTAAGGACAAGTGGGATGAGCGTCTGGCGCGAGTGTTCAACCGTGGCTTCTGGGACGGATACTATCAGGGACAGACCATGGGCGAGTGGAACGACTCATACGGTTCGAAGGCAACGGAGAAGAAGGTATATTCCGCCAAGGTGATAAAGTACTTCTCTAAGCTCAGCGTGGCAGAGATACAGGTGGAGGCTCACGATATCAAGGTGGGCGACAAACTGCTTATCACTGGTAACACCACCGGAGCTATGTATATAGACAATGTGGAGGAGATACGCTATGACCTTAAGCCTGTGGAACAAGCTACCAAGGGCCAGCGCGTAAGCATCAAGGTGCCCGATAAGGTAAGGCCTAACGACAAGGTGTTCGTGATGGAGAAGGTGTGAGGCTATGGTGGATATATATTTATAGTGCCTATAGTGCCTATAGTAACTATACTATAGTATCTATAGTATCTATAGTAACTATAATAAAAATAAACAGACTATGACAATAAACGAGATACAAGACGAGATAATTGATGAGTTCAGCGCCCTTGATGATTGGATGGACCGTTACCAGATGCTCATCGACCTCGGTTCAGAGCAAGAGCCGTTGGCAGACGAGTATAAGACAGAGCAGAACCTTATAGACGGCTGTCAGAGCCGTGTATGGGTGCAGTGTGACAAGCAGGAGGACGGTACGCTGCACTTCACCGCTGAGAGCGATGCACTGATAGTGAAAGGCATAGTAACCCTCCTGCTGCGAGTGTTGTCAGATCATACACCGCAGGAGATACTCTCTGCAGACCTCTACTTCATAGAGGAGATAGGACTGAAGGAACACCTCTCTCCTACACGCTCCAACGGACTGCTCGCAATGATAAAACGCATCAAGGCATACGCCTTGGCTTACAGCGTAAAGGCATAGCGCCATAACATACACTATGAATTACAGCATCTACAAAGCATTAAGCGAGGAAGAGTTTTACCTGCTCGCCATATACACCCTCTTCAGTGCCACAGAGTCTGACACAAGAAAGGTGAGGGCGGCAATGGAGAAACTGACGGGAGAGCCGTGCAATGAGATGGGCATCCTTACCAAGTCTCTCAGGGAGCAGGTGTTGATAAAGGCTTCCAACTACAACTGGCGCATCAATGCGTATGACTACAGCATACATCCGCGACATATGCTGCCAATGATGCTTTGGCTCTTTACCGAGCGGCGTGACGTTATAAGCAGTGTGCTCGATGCCGTGGGCTCCACGCTGCGCCCCACCAATGTGCAACGCCTGATGTGGAGCTATATCATAAGTGACTACAAGGATATCAATACCGACGAGATAAAGAGTTATGAGTTGGCACAGCAACTGGAGGTGTTGCTGCCTGTGGTTGACAACGCCAACTTCGTTCCGCTGCTTGTCAATCTGGATGAGCATGACTTCTTCACGCTTATCAGTTCTTACCTCACTAATGTGTTTGACGAGGAGGAACTGATAGACGCCGATTATGTAAAGTCACTCATCAACAACTATCAGCAGAGTTATTCATTTGATAACAACATACTGCGTCTGAACTGTCTTGTTGACCTCTATGCCTACATGGCCTACGGACGTATGCCGAAGGAACTGTTGCAGAACAACAAGAACCACCGCATCATAGCCGCCCTGCATGAGGCATACCACGGCAACATGATACAAGCCCTTGAGCATTTCAAGCGCGCCGTGATGATTAACAACAAGGACTCAGACAAGGGTAACCTCTTTAACAGTGCCCGTAACTTCCTGCCGCTTACGGTGTCAAACTTCTTCTTCATGCTTACCGCCTTCAGCACCGATACTGAGGACGGAAGGAAGAAATGCCAGACCCTGATAAGGGGTACGGAGAAGGCGCTGACGGCACCAGCCAAACTGCTCTACGGCATCATCTCAGGCGGGTATAACAATACACGCATTGAGACAGAGTTGACAGAGATGCTGGGACAAGAGAAGCGTATGCCGAGGGTTCTGGCGGCGCTGATGGCCATGTATCTCGGCAAGAAAAACCTTATAGAGGATTCAAAGAACTACGAGCCACGGTGGATGATACTGAGGCATGAGGCGCGGCAGTATGTCGAGCTCGTCAATGCAGAGACCACCGACAGGGTATTCGGCAAGCAGGGTATGCTCTCCGCCATATACCATAAGGTGGAGTGGGAGAATGTGCTTGACGACCTCATGGCACTCTCTACAGACAAGAAGCCTGCGGTGCAGGAGTTGTCATCAAGGGTGGCATACTATCTCAACGATATCAAGGACGACATAGTGAGCGTGCGTCAGCAGTCGATATTGAAGAACGGCAGGTGGAGCGCAGGCAAGCCGGTTACGATAAGCAGCTTCGTGCTGGGTTCTCTTGACTATATGAACGGCGACGACCGTGAGATAGCGCTCAAGATGCGTGAGGCGGCACTGTCATCACCGCAACTGGGCATAGCCGACATCCTGCCTTACATGACCAACCATAGCAGGCTCTATGTGGGACAGTGCGCACCTTACACCATGGTGGAGGTGACTGAGGAGATGCCCTACATCACACTTGACAGGGCAGAGGGAGGATATGCCATAGGCAGTAATGTGCCATACGACAAGGTTGACAACGATGTCATAATAACACACCGCGGTGCGGCAAGCATTAACTTCATAAGACTCACCGACGACCAGCGGCCTTATTACCGTCGTCTGCTCTCGCTGAGGTTCTTCCCACTCGAGGCAGAACAGCAGCTGAGGACATTCCTCAGGACCATAGGCGGCAAGGTAGAGGTAAACAGCGACCTCATAGAGGGAGGCAGCACCCTGCCGATAGTGGAGGGTACGTCGGCTCTTATCATGCAGATGAGGCCTGAGACGCGTGAGACATACGCCGTGAGCATATTCGTAAGACCCCTTGAGGGCGGACGTATGCGCTGCACACCGGGAGAGGGCGACGAGGTCATCGTTGACAGCAACGGCGAGAAACACACCCGTGTGCGCCGTAAGCTGAGTCAGGAGGCAGAGAACATGCAGCACCTGAGGAACTATCAGGAGTTGCCCGACGCTGCCTATGACGAGATGCGTGTGCAGGGCATGACGCTTGTGGATACCTACGAGCTGTTGCCGCTGCTGGAGTATGCACAGAATAATCCCGACCGCATAATATGTGAGTGGCCTGAGGGTGCGGAGATGCGCATAAGACAAAGAAACACCGCCACCTCATGGACCGGAGCGATAAAGAAGAACGACAACGGATGGTTTGAGCTTGAGGGCACTGTGGAGATAGACCAGGGCAGGGTGCTTACCATGGCACAGCTGATGGACCTGGCGGCACAGTCGCGCAGCAGGTACATACAGCTTGGCGAGGGCGAGTTCGTAGCTCTTACCGAGAAGCTGCACCGCAAGCTCAATAACCTCAGCACCATAGCCTCACAGTCTAAGGGCAGGCTTATCATCTCGCCTTTTGCCTTGGCACTGCTGGGCGCAGACGATGATACCGACGAGCTGACCATTACCGAGGACGAGGAGGTAAGACACATAAGACAACAGATAAAGGAGTCGAGCACATACTCCCCGGAGGTGCCAGCCGACCTCAACGCCACACTGCGTGAGTACCAGCGTGAGGGCTACCAGTGGATGGCAAGGCTCAACAAGTGGGGAGCGGGAGCGCTGCTTGCCGATGACATGGGTCTGGGTAAGACCATACAGACCATCACCTTCCTGCTGTCAAAGAAAGACGAGGGACCGTCGCTTGTCATAGCGCCGGCATCAGTGGCTCCCAACTGGAAGACGGAGTTCCAGCGCTTTGCCCCGTCACTTAATATCACAATGCTTAACTTCGCTGCCGACAGGGAGAAGGTGATAAAGGATGCCGGCAAGGGCGACGTGGTGGTTACCACCTACGGACTGCTGCTGAGCGTCAAGGACTTTATCACGAGCAAGAAGTGGACCACCATCTGTCTTGACGAGGCTCACATAGTGAAGAACCGCGGAGCGAAGACCTCTGCCGTGGCTATGAAGCTCAAGAGCCGCTACAGGGTGATGCTGACGGGTACGCCAATACAGAACCATCTGGGAGAGCTGTGGAACCTGTTCCAGTTTGTCAACCCCGGACTGTTAGGCTCCTTTGAGAGCTTCAACCGCCGCTTCATCATCCCCATAGAGCAATATGACGACACCGAGGCACGCAAGCGGCTGGAGCGGCTCATCAAGCCGTTCATGCTGCGCCGTACCAAGGACCGCGTGGCGCGTGAGTTGCCTGAGAAGGAGGAGATATATCAGCACGTGGACCTCAGCGAGGAGGAGATGCTGGTATATGAGACTCTCAGACAACGGGCAGAGAACCTGCTCCTGGCTGACCAGGGCTCACACGTATCGCTCAACACCCTGGCAGAGATTACACACCTGAGGCAGTGCGCCTGTGACATAAGGCTGGTGGAGAATGCCGGCACTGACAATGAGAAGGAGGGCTCTAAGATAGTAGCGCTTATAGAACTGTTGCAGACCATCCTTGAGAGCCATGCCGCCGCACTGGTGTTCTCGCAGTTTACGTCATACCTCTCTCTTATTAGGCGCGCGTTGGACAAGGCCGACATACCTTATCTATATATAGACGGCTCCGTGCCCATCAAGGAGCGTGAGAAGATGGTGGAGAGATTCCAGAGCGGTGAGTGCCCAGTGTTCCTCATATCACTGAAGGCAGGCGGACTGGGCCTTAACCTCACACGCGCCAACTATGTGGTACACATGGACCCGTGGTGGAACCCTGCCATTGAGGCGCAGGCCACCGACCGTGCGCACCGCATAGGACAGAAGAATAACGTCACTGTATATCATCTCATTGCCGAGTCCACCATAGAGGAGAAGATACAGCGTATGCATGAGCAGAAGCAGGAACTGGTGGAGAATATCCTCGAGAGCACCGACAAGAGCTATAAGCTCACCGGTGAGGAACTGCTGAAGCTGGTGCATAGTTAAGTAAGCAGACCCACCTGCCCTCAATGGTCTTTACACCCCCTCCGCTTCGCTTCTCCCCCGTTTCGCGGGGGAGGGCAACCCTCAATGTGAGGGAGGGAGTTCCTTAACGACACATATTTAAGAAATGAGACAGTTAGCTGAAATATTATTTTGCCTGTTGCTTGTTACGGCTTGTACGCGTAAAGGCAGCGATGACGTGCCTGCACTGGCAGACACGGGCAGGGACAATGCGTCCCTCTATGACCAGGGCAACACACCGTGCTGCTGGATATATGCCATGTGTGCCTGCATAGAGCGTGAGCAGCGACGCAGCGGCGATGACATACGTCTGTCACGTCAGTGGCTCTTGGCACGCTATGCTGAGGAACAGACGCGTCGCGCCTATATCATGGCAAGAAACGGTGAGCCAGTGCCTGCAACCACAGACTCCCGCAGTGCCTTCACCATGCGTGGCGTGGGACCTGAGACGATGCGCCTCATATCTTGTTACGGACTGGTGCCTTTCGAGCATGAGCGGTCACGCGTCAACAACGGCAGTGTCTTGGCACGCCGCCTTACAGGCATAGCCCGTACCGTAGTGTCGCCCCAGGAACTTGACCAGGCATTGGAGGACAACCTGCCACGGTTCACCGTATCACGCCAGAGCAACACCTTCTTCTACTTCTCCATGCGCTACACGCCGCAGCAGTTTGCCGAGAGTATCATGTACCACCAGCACTGGCAGTTCTATGCCAGTGAGGAGATGCACCCGTGGGGAGAGCGCTTCGCCCTTGAGATACCCGATAACTACCGTTACCATGAGTACACCAACCTGCCCATGGACTCTATCGAGTCGATGGTGCTGCGCTCGCTGCGTGCCGGTCATCCCGTATATTGGGAGTATGGCAAGAAGGCACGCGAGTCATCCCATGCCATGGCCATCATAGGGCTTGTTAATGACAAGAAGACGGGCAAGCCCATGCTGGTATGCCTTAACTCCTACGGCCTCGGTTGGGGCAACAAGGGCCGCTGTGCCGTGTCGCTTGACTTCTTCAGGCGTCACACCTGCAATGTGGGTGTCCTCTCCCTTGATTGATTTGTCAATCTCCCTTTATCTAAGAAATACTATTCAAATAAAAAGAAATCTCAGTCAACACCGTTGACTGAGACTTTTTTTATATTACCATCCATTTTTCTTGCGTTCATATTGAAATAATAAGGTTATTCCAAATTTATGACATCGTCAAATTTGTCACACGAAGGTAATGCGTTTATTGGAGTATCATCACATTTCCCATAAATTATTTATACATGACGATTATATCCTATGGATATGTGATAGTTGGTGATACCATAGCCTTCAAATCCGTATTCTTGTCATAATATTTGTATGTTCTCAGAACATTGGAACCTGTCGGTAATTTATATCTTTTATCATTAGCGTCTTCTGATAAGTTTTTTAATACGCAAATATACAACGTATCAATATTTTCTTCTTCGAAATAACTACCCCATGAATCGTCAAAACCATAATGCAGTGCATAAAAGTTGACTGTGTCAGAAGGACATATTGGGTATGAACTCAAGATATAGCGTACATCATTACTATTCTTATCATTGGCATAATGGACATAAACTGCACATCCTATTGTATCCTCGGAATTATTAACCAAGTAAAATTCAAAAAGATAAGTTTCAGGATCACATGATATCATGCTACAACAGCATAAAACTAAACAAATAATTTTGTATTTCATATAAACTTATAATTTAAGGGTTCTATATTGGATATTTCTTGAAGTTCCATTGCTCGTACAAACCTTTGAAATGATTATACCCTTTTGCACTTGCACCTCGTTCATACCATCTAGTGTTATGTTTTTTAGTATCTATTTCATTAGTCCTTATTGGATCATTTCCATCGCCAAATGTCAAATCCCATAAAAGATTAATAAGGACACGTCTTGTATATACCTTTACCATTGTATATAACGTCGTTGCTGAGGAAATAGTATTCACACAGAAGAAAAAGCCAGCCGCACCGTTTGATGGTGTGACTGGCTTTTATTCTTTTATTATGCTCCTACGGAGCAGAAATCATGGAGAATCTTTAGGACAATCTTTGGAGCCTGTCGGCTCAGAAATATTTCTGGTTCAAAGAGCCTGAGATTATAAAAAAAGATTCTTAATGGATTTCTGCCCGTAGGGCACAAAAAAGATTCGTTCTACTTGATTGATTCGTGTTCGTCCCTTTTCTGTCCCGAATTACCTGATTTTCCCGATTATAGTGAGATTCGTATTCAAGAAATAATGTGTTATATAACATGAATTACCATTAATGCCCATAAATTTATCATTAATTTTTTTCATATATATAATTTCTGAATAATTTATGGGCAATTTATGGCAATTCATGTTCAAAGAAATATATGAATACGGTGTTGAATTAGACTTGATTTATGTCACCCGATGACAAAAATGTCCTATTTTGGGCTTTCTGTTAACGCCTCATGCTTGCGATATTTCAAAATTATTTCCTGCTGGCCGCGTACAGCGAAATCTACAGAGGGTTGTAACTCGTTGATAATCAGTGACGGGTTATAAAAAAGCATGAAAAAACGATGGTTTTTGCGTCGCAAAAGCTATGCTTTCATGGTGTGAAAGCTATCGTTTCTCATCGTGAAAGCTATCGAATGACAATGTAAAAGCTATGCTTTCACGAAAAAGAAGATGGAAAATGATGATTTTCGCCCTTTCAAAAGGTTAATTTCCTCCTAGTTTGCGTTTTTTCGTTGACAAAAATAAAAAGGCGAAATGACAAAAATGTCCTATTTCCCACCTATCTCCTTTTATCTCCTTTTGCCTTCATCTAACCTCCTCTGATTTTATCAGCCTCTCCCTCCTGTATGATGGACTTCTTATGTTTGTTGATGGACAAAATTACTGTTACGGTTGTTTGGCTTGTGTGTATTTTGGAAAAACGCTATCTTTGCGTGTTGCGCATATTGTATGCCTTAAATGCGCAGAAGATGTAACTGACTTTCTTAATATTCTATAACACACAAGAATGAAAACGACAAAGAAACTATTGGCCTTGGGCCTTAGTACGCTTATGTGTGCCGCCACTTATGCGGCACCGCTTACAGTATGTGATTTTGAGGGTTATCCAATAGGCACCAAGTGGACCATGTGGCAGTCAAGCGGCACCGCGGTGTCTTCCACCGCAGAGGTGGTGGCAGACCCCGTGAACGCCGGTAACAAGGTGCTCCACATTGTGTTGAAGGACTGGGGATGCCATCCGGAGTTCAACCTCGCGACAGAGCTGAAGGGCAAGGCACTGACCGACCGTTATCCTACCCTGCGTTATCAGCTATACAGGAGCACAAGTGAGACAGACGACTACAAGCAGTTTGCCGTTTTCCTCGGTTCGGAGGAGCTTTATCGTGACGAAGGCTACCCATACCAGGGAGACAAGGGCGTGTGGCAGACGAAGGCATACACGCTGAAGTCAGCATCGGCAGATAACACGTCGCTTGCTCTGCGTCTGGGCATACACCACAACAATTCCGACTTCTACATTGACAATATACAGCTTGTGGGCGAGTATGACGACTATGTGGAGGCAGAGGACGGACAGGTGTTTGACTATTGCGTGAGCAACACCTCAAGCAACTACAAGACCATCAACACACCCCTATACATCCCTGCAGGTGTTACCGCAAACGTCAGGACATCACGCTACTCAGAATGGATATCGCCTGTGGCTGGCGAGGGCATGCTGAACATCTACGCAGGCGGCGAGAGAAGTTACATAGGCTCACAGTCAAGCAAGGGTGCCACCTATCCCGACTGGACAAAGATGACGGGTGACGTCCATGTGTATCCATACAAGGACGTGATAGGCAGCTGCGGCTTCTACGGTCTGATGCTGCAAAGCAACACATTCTCACCCGATAACTATAACACTACGCGCCCTAATACGCTGTTCACCAACAGCCGTCTGACTATGCACAGCGGCACCGCCATCGCCGCCGAGAACGGTACACGCGGCTTCCGCATAGGCGAGCTGAACCTTGAGGAGGGGGCAGAGATAAGAGGATATTATAAGAACAGCACCGCCAACTCATATTACATCATAGGCGGACTGAACACCGCCAATATGCTTGCAGGCAAAATATCTCCGTCAAACTCAGGCAACAAGATAGGACTGATAAAGGAGGGCAAGGGTGCCTGTATCATCACTGGCAATGACAACAACATCAACAGTGGCGTGATGGTCAACGCTGGTGCGCTGCTCGTATGTAACGACGCCGCGGCAGCAGCAAACGGAAAGAAGAGCGGTGCCACAGGTACTGCCGGCACTGTAATGGTGGCTGAGGGCGCACGCCTCGGCGGCAACGGCAGCATAGCCGCCACTACTGACTGCTACGGTGTGATAGAGCCTGGCACGACAGACTATGACACGCTGACCTTCGCCGACTATGCCACGTCAAAGGACGTGAAACTGACGCTGCATCCTAAGTCATATATAAAGATAAACGCACGCTCAGCCAGCGAGTACAGCACTGTGAACGTGAAGGGCTCAGTGGCGTTCAGTAACACCACGCAAGACTTCCTTACGTCTGATGCCGCACCACGACTGAAACTGCTGTTGGCAGACGATGCCTCGTTCAGCATCAACGACGAGATAACCCTGCTCACCTGCACCAAGATGCCAGAGGGAGGCATGGCGTTTGACATGCGTTACCCTCAACGCTACACCTTCACCACAGAGCAGCGCGAGCTTGCCGACGGTTCCTTCGCACTGGTGGCAAGGGTAATATCACTTGACGACAACCCTGACTATATAGAGAATGACGACGAGGGTGAGAGCGCAAGCACCGAGAAGACCTACCCCGAGGAGGACATCACGGAGGATATGCAGAGCAATGTGCCGCTGCGCACGTATGCCGGGAAACTGGGTAAGAGCATAGGTGTGGCTGCCGCCAGTTACCGCTATGACATAAGTAACGACAACGTGAAGGAGACTGCCGCCGTGGGCAGGGAGTTCTCCGTCCTCGTAGGCGAGAACGAGATGAAGTTTGACGCCACGGAGCCTTCGCAAAACTCATTCAACTATGGCGGTTCTGATGCCGTGATGTGGCTCGCGTCACGCAATGCTCAGGAGGTGAGGGGACACACCCTGGCATGGCACTCACAGGTGCCGGCGTGGGTAAGCTCTGACGGCAAGAAGAATAACAACGGCTTTACCCGCACGGAGTTGCTCGGCATACTCAAGAACCATATATTCAATGTGGTAGGCAAGTACAAAGGCAAGATACGTGAGTGGGACGTGGTCAATGAGGTGCTTGACGATGACCAGAGCCAGGTGCGCACCAACCCCGGCAGCTATAAGCTTCGTCCGTCAATATGGTCCACTTACATAGGCGAGGAGTTCATTGACTCAGCCTTCGTATGGGCGCACCAGGCAGACCCGGAGGCAAAGCTCTATATCAACGACTACGGAGTGGAGTTCATGGGAGGCACCAAGACAGAGGCATACTTCAACCTTGTGAAGAGGCTGCAGGCATCAAACCTGCCTATTGACGGCTGCGGACTGCAGTGTCACCTCACCACTGGTCAGCTCGACACCCTGAAGTTGGAGAATAACATCAAGCGCTATGCACCCTTGGGGCTAAACTGCATCATAACTGAGCTCGACATAGCACTGGCTAACCCCTCTGCGCCTGACGCACTGGAGCAGCAGGCAAAGGAGATGGCTGCCATCACACGAGTGTTCCTGCGTAACGACAACTGTCCTACGCTGATGTTCTGGGGTATCTCAGACAACCACTCATGGCGACAGAACCAGCCGCTGCTCTTTGACTCCAACTGCAACGCCAAGCCGGCATACTATTACGTACATGCACAGTTGCGTAAGGCTGCGGAGAGTGTTGCAGACGGCATACGCTCGGCAGAGTACAGGGAAACTAAGACACGGCAATACTATAACCTTTCAGGTCAGCGTGTAGGTTCTCAGTATCGCGGCATAGTGATAGAGGCAGGCAGGAAATACATAAGATAAAGACAAAAGACGGTAAGGTCAAACCTTACCGTCTTTCATTTATAGTGATGTAGCCCATGACTATGCGTCGGCAAAGACCTTGCCGTCATTGAGGGTAATCTGCAGTTTGCTGTACTCGCAGTGGAAGTCATTTTTCAGGCGGTCCAGGTAGCGGGCGCTCTCCCACTTGCACATAGGCATATCATGGAGCAGGTAGTTACCACAGCTCTCAGGCTGGGTGGCCGGCACCTCTGTCTGGGTGAGAATCCACTCAAGACACTTTATGGTGAGACGGCGCATATCCTCCACGGTGTATGCTCCGGTCATGATGATATACATACCGGTGAGACAGCCCATCGGACCTACATATACCACGTCGTCCTTTGCCTCGCTGTTGCGGAACCATGTGGCCATGAGGTGCTCAAGGCTGTGCATGGCCGCAGGGGCAACGGCAGGCTCCTTGTTGGGTTCGGTGATGCGCAGGTCATAGGTGGTGAAACCCTTGTCTTCGCGTGAAACGTAGATGCCCGGCTTCAGACGGGTGTGGTCGATAGTGAAACTTTGTATTACTTCCATTCTTTTTTACTTCTTGTTTATGTTACGGTGCAAAGGTAAGCAATATATTCCAAAACGCAAAGCCTTTCGTATGGTAAAATGATATATAAAAAAAAGGGACAACACAGAATGTTGTCCCTGGATCATGATAGAATCTTATGTGTTATAGTATTAGTGTGTTGTCCCCTCTGTGATGTCATCATACCTCATGAGGTAGGTGTCATACTGCGTAAGGAAAGGCTTGAACGGAGTCTTAGGCTGGCTGAGAAGATAGCTCATCGCCGGCGGCAGCTCGTTGTCTTTCACTGCGCATATACGGAAGGTGCCCTGCAGGGTGCCGGTGTTCTTTGATGTAACCGGGAATGCAGTGCGTGAGAACTTCGGTCCCTGACCTGACACGGCGGCATTCACGGTAACGACAATGCCGCGGTCTGTCTGCTCAAAATTCATGTTGAGGCTGTCGCCCACCACGAGTATTCCGTTGCCGTCCTTGTCGCTAAAGAAAGCTGCGTCAATGCCCATGCGGTTACCCTCGAAATAGAGGTCGTCCTTGTGCAGTGACCATATATTGTAGTTGTTGGCCTTACAGCGTCCGGGGTATGAGGCGAGCGGTCCCATGCCCAACCACTGTACGTGGTCTATCTCCTTTGGCAGCAGCCATGCCACGCCTATCTCAGAGAGGAAACGGTCTGTGGTGGTGTCGGGTGTAAGGGTGTAGTTCACCGCCAGACTGCCGTCAGGGCATTTCTTGGTCTTTATGTCAGCCTTGACGTAAGGGTTGCCAACAGGCTGCAGATAGCGCTCTATGCGTTTGTCGCCCACCTTGATGAGCTCTGCCATGGTAGCCTTACGTCCTACGCGTACGAGGAAAGATGGTGTGGCAGTATCGCATCCCTTCGTTCCGATGACAGAGAAAGAGGGCTTGTTCATCACGAAACTCTGCTCAAGGAACGTGTTGCCGTCCTTGTCGGTAAGGGTGAAGTGCAGCAATGCCAGTCCGGAGGACTTCTCCATAGGCAGTGCCACGCGCACGCTGTCATGAGGTGCACATTGTGGTGACAGGCTGCCAAACTGCATGGTGTCGGTCTCTGCATAGCTCATCAAGGTCCAGTCAATGGTTACGTTGTCCTTGATGTCAAGGAAGTCGAAGCGGTTTACTATGGTCACGCTGTCATTCTTGACGTCGGTGACAAAGGCACGCGCATAGTTGTGGCGCAGCTCGTAATAGTTAGGCAAAGGAGTGCGGTCGGCATACAGCAAACCGTCAGTACCCTTGTTGCCATACATCTCAAAGCCGCCGTTATCAGATGTGAACACTTTTTCCTCATAGCCGTATCTGTTGTCAAGTGAATCCTTAAACGGCATACCCTGGTCCACCCACTCCCATACGGAACCGCCGGCTATGCCCGGCGTGCGCTGTATTATCTCCCACTGGCGGTCATGGTCCTCCAGTGAGATGCCGAGCGTGTGGCAGTATTCGGTGAATATCACCGGACGGTCACGATGCTGGTAGAAACCGGCTATCTGTCCGGTAGTAGGGTAGTGCGGAGAGTATATCGGAGCCTTTGAAGGGAAGCCCTTGGCATTCTCGCCTTCAAAGAAGCGGCGGAAGTAGCTGCCCACCTGCGGATAGCAGTAAGGGCGCGAAGGGTCAAGTTCGCTGCTCACGTACTCTCCCAGTCGTATGCAGATGTCGGTGAGAGGATTCTCGTTGCCCAGACTCCAGATGATGACAGAAGGGTGGTTCTTGTCACGGCGTATGGTAGCTTGCGCACGCTGCTGCAACACAGGGTAGTAGGCGGTGTCAGACAATAGCTTGTCGCCGAAACCGAACGGCACCTCGTCAATGACGTAGAAGCCGAGAGAGTCAGCCAGTTCGTAGAAGCGCGGCTCACGTGGGTAGTGCGATGTGCGAATGTAGTTCACAGAAGCCTCCTTCATAAGCTTCATGTCGCGCAGTATGCTTTCCTCGTTGATTACCTTCACCGTTACGGGGTCGGTGGAGTGGCACGTCACGCCGCGCGGCTTGATGGGCTTGCCGTTAAGCTTCAGCACATTGCCCTCTATGGTGGTCTCACGGAAGCCAAACCTGTTGGTGAACACCTGCAGCGTGTCCTTCTTCTGCATCAGCATGGTGCGCAGGGTGTAGAGATACGGAGTCTCTGCAGTCCACAACAGAGGGTTGTCAACCTTTGACGTGCCAACCATATTGCCCTGCATGTCATATATCTCATGTTTCACGGTGGTGCCCTTCTTCGCATTGGCAATCTCGGTGTCAACGCTTACCTCACCGCTGAGCTTAGCGTGAATGGTGAGGTCGCTGAGGTGAGTCTCGGGCACCGCCATCAGCGTAACGTCGCGAAATATTCCCGATGGCGCCCAGTCGTCGTTATAGTCGAAGTCGCTGCCGGGGAAGCGTGTTATCACCTTCATGGCAAGCTCTTGCTCGCCATTCTTCTTGTTGATATATGGCGTGATGTCAAAGAGGGCGGTGTTATATCCAGAGCGCCATGAGCCGGCCTTCTTACCGTTTATCCACAGGTCATAGCCGTAGAGCACGCCGTCGAGGCGCAGCACTATGCGCTTGCCCTTCCACTCCGTCGGTACGGAGAAGGTGGTGCGGTAGTAGCCCGTCAATGGATTGGCCTTGTCGTAGCTCGGCTTACAATATCCGTAAGCCTCCCAACAGCCCGGCACGGGAATCTTGCCCCATGAGCCGTCCTGTGCAGGCACCTCGTCAGTGTCCGCCGTTCCCTCTATGACCTTCAGTGCCCACTCGCCGTTAAGGCTGCGCGTCATGGTGCGGTCGGTAACAGGCAGTATGCCGTGGAAAGCGTCATCCGCCTGCATGGCAGTGGAGAACAGGGCGAGGACAGCCACGCCACACATTCTTTTCCTTATAGTAAACAAAATATTCCTTATCATATATATATTCCCTTGTTTACTGCGACACTGTCGCAGTTTACAGGAAAGCCTTTTGGCTTTTCCCCCTTGTTTTTCAGAATGCTACTTCAGTTCCTTATATATCAGGTCAATCTTGGTGTACTTGTGGTCGCTGCCCCAGTGCTCAAAGAGACCGAGAGGCTCGGTGAGCGGCTTGCCGCCGAACTTATACACCGTGCCGCTTGGAGTGTCAGGTATGCTTGCAGCCTCGCGCAGATACTCGTCGCAGTAGTTGAGACTGCCAAATTCAGGCCATTCGTTGATGATGATGTCCATGCCCACGGCATCACACGCCACCTCGTCCTGTGACATAATCAGCGAGCAAGCCCACTGACCGTTGAAAGGCTCCTTCATCCACTTAGGGTTAGGCGCACCGTTCACGTCGCGTGAGCCGTAGGTGCCGTCGATGATGAAGAGCAGCGCCTTCTGTCCCATGTCCTTATGAGCCATCCAGTCCACGAAAGTCTTGTAGGCAGGTTTGCCGTTGCGCTTGTCCTGGCTCACGCCGTTGTGAGCATTCTGTCGCCACAGCAGGTTGATGTCGGTGGCGCCATACCAGTTCTTGCCCGTCAGCGTGACGCCCGGACCAGAGTGTGTCTTCAACAAGGCGGAGTTAATGAGATAGTCAGCGTCAACGATGCACTTAGCCAGTCCGCGTGCCATCTTGCCGTTGTCTGTAGAATATACTATCTGCTCAGGGTAATACTCACACTTCTCCCTGCCGTCGCCGCCGAGGTTGTCGATGAAGCGCACCTGTGGGAACTCCCTGTAAACCTTATTATATATACTGTCGGTTATGGCACGGCTTGGCTCACACAAGATAATGTCCTGCTGGCGCACGCCGCCGTCGTTGACCATGGAGCGCACCAATGCCAGCGTAACGAAAGGCGAAGAGTTGAGCTCTATGGTGTCGTGGTGTGTTATGGCGTTGTTGATGTTGAGCTTCACGGCAATCTTCTCGCCCTTCTTATAGCCGCGGTTGCCACGCTTGTGCTCCTTGTTGAAGTGGCGGAACAGAGCCTGCCATGCCTTCTTGGGGCTGGCCTCACCTGTCAGCTGCATCACGCCCTCACGTATCAGTGCATCAGCCTTTGCCTGATCGTTCCAGCGGTCCTCCACCCACAGTCCGGTGTGTCCGTCCCATGTGGCAACGCCCGGAGCGTGAACCCATGCCACCCTGCCAGGGTGTATGCCCTTGCCCTTGCCAATAGGCTCGTTAGGACCTACGAAGAGCTTAGGCTTCTGCGCATTGAACTCGCCGAAGAACAGTCGCTCGCGCTTCACTGCCTCGTCGAGCAGCTGTATGGTGGTGGAAGGTCCGAGGTCAGGGTTCTTCCATGCCCTCAGTTGCCACACTACCTTACCCTGCTTGTCAACCTCCACTGCCTGCACAGGCGCATTAGCGGTGTCCATAGGAGTCTTGTTCCACTCGTTGTACCAGTTGTTTACTATGTGGTTGCCGTTCTTCAGGCGCACCGTCTTCTGTGGCTGTGTAACGCCAAACTCGGTGGTATTCATCTGCCATATCACGTGTCCCTGGCGGTTAATCTCCTGTATAAGGCCCTTTCTGCCGGTAATGAGCAGGTTGCCCTTAGGCAGCTCCTGCACAGACCATGGCAGGAAACCCGTCCAGCGGTCCACCTCCTGTCCGTTGCTGTTATACTCGTGTATGCAGCCTAATGACATGTTGGCTATGAGCAGGGTGCCGCGCTGTGTAAGGCGTGCGCTGCGGAACTGTCCGTGTACTGAGCTCTTCTCGTTTACGGGCAGTTCAAACTCCCTTACGATCTTCTTAGAAGGAATCTCCATCACCACCGCCTTGGCAGGCTTGCCGTTCTGCACGTACACCACGTGGGTGCGACCTATAGGCTGTATGGTGTGAATCTCACATCCCTTAGGAGCATCATAGCTCCAGATGGCATTGCCGTCCTTGTCGAGTTCGGCAATACCGTATTGGTGGGCAATGAGTATGTGACCGTCGGTCAGCAGTACGGCGTCGCTAATCTCGCC
>Ga0247611_10002779_pt1 | contig 27200 bp, 25 predicted proteins | sample 177DNAGHGhighgp2_FD_192422 | JGI IMG/M metagenome (GOLD analysis project Ga0247611, IMG submission 192422) | Sheep rumen microbial communities from Palmerston North, Manawatu-Wanganui, New Zealand - 1770 DNA GHGhigh gp2 | ecosystem: Host-associated > Mammals > Digestive system > Stomach > Rumen... | reverse complement strand
ATCCCGCGTAATGGTCTTGGTGAGCGTGGGTTACGATAACGTATTCGAGTTTTCCGTCTTTAACGTAATTGTTGATATATCCGCTGACGGTCATAACGCTGTCCGCACGCGAACCGCAGTCGATCAAAACTTCCACGTCGCCGACCTTTATAAGCGTGCAGTCGCCGGTGTATTTGTTGCCGAGTTCTATAAAATGTACTGCTATATCCGCGTCTTCGGTGTTTATATCGACGTGCGGAACATCTTTCGGTGCGAATTCGTCCGTGTAAATATTTTCGGTAAAATAGGATTGCGCGACGTAAAGCGGAATTATAAGTCCTACCGCCAAGCCTACTATAACGGATATTAAAGCAATAAAGAAAGTCAATCCTTTTGAAGTTTGTCTTTTAGTCGCCATCTTATTCGCCTCCTTCGCTTTCGCCGATAACGCTTATAAGCCTTATTTTCTGAACGGGATAGATAAGCCCGAATTTCAACGATTTTACCGTGTACGCTATGTAATAATCGCCCGCACTTTCGGCGTAATAGTTGCCGTTTCCGTCCGTTTTAAGGTCGGTGTCGACTATCGCTTTTTTGCTTAAATTTATTCCGAATTCTTTGATTTCAACCCCTTCGTCCGCGTACTTATCATTTATTTTGAGAGTTATTTGTTCTGCGCCGAGCATGTCGAACTTATCGTTTCTACCGAGAAAAAAGCACACGCCGACGCCGACGGCAAGCGCAAGAATAAAGCATACAAAAACGACGGCGAAAGATTTACCGCTCATTTTTTTCGCCGCTTTCACTGCGCCGACGGACGCCGCCGCCACGCCCGCTCGTTTTACGGTTTTTTGCATCGTACTTTTAGAGTTAGAGCCCGCGAAAATGTTGTTGGCGGTCACTCTTTTGGTGGTTTTACGCGCGGACGGCTGTCCGCTCTTATTATCTGCCATAAACGCTCCTTTACAATTTTTCGTTCATAATAATTATATAATAACTTAAATAAAAAAATCAAGCGTGGGAAACGTCTTAAATTCAACTATTTTCCGTGCTTGAAACTTTGTCTGAAAACAGACGGCGCCACGCCTATTTCCTTGGAAAATATACGTGCAAAGTAAAGCGGGTCGGAGAAGCCGCATAAAAGCGCCACTTCGCCGACGGGTTTATCCGTAGTAAGTAGCAGATGTTTAGCTGTGGAAACACGTTTATTTATTACGTATCTTTGCGGCGAGATGCCGAACGTTTCTTTAAAAACGTGCGAAAAATAATCGGCATTATATCCGAATTCTTTTGCCAGATCCGAGATAGATATTTTTTGAGCATAATCGGAATTTATCCGCTCGGCAACGGCGAGCATAGGAAAATCGCGTTTAACGGAAAAAGACGGCGCTTTTACAAAGCGCGATAAAATCATATTCATAATGGCGGTTTTTTTAACGCCCCCTATAATTCCGCCTTCCGTCCGCATAAGTTCTTTTATCAGACCGAGTATGAGTTCGTAATCTTCGGATACGTTTTTGAACGTAAACAGGTTTTCTATCGGAATAAAATCTGAAACGGGCATAAAATCCACGAAATATTGCACCATAAAGTCTTCGCAACGGGTTTCTAATAACGTGGACTGCGGTATGTAGTAGGCGAACCCCTTTTTAAGATGCATTTCCCCGAACGTGGTTTTAACGTAACCCGTGCCGTCAGTAACGCACCATATCCTGCTGTGATTCCAATAGGAAAAACGGTGGTTTATATCCGCGTTCCAGTCGAAGTCTATATCGTCGTAGAACGCGCGGTTGCCGACCTTTTTCCTGTTGCATTGTACGATATCGTAATGAAGCGCGGAAAAAGAGTAAACGTTTTCTTGTTTCGTCATGATCGGGTTCCCCCTCATTATACTTACTAATAAGATTATAGCGCGGATTACGCTTTCAATCAAGCAAAAAACAGGATTTGTCCATATCAAAAGCAAATAATGGTATTTACATTACAAAATATAACTTATATTATTATAGTAAAAAAATATTTAAAATGGAGAAAGAACAATGGCGAAATCGAGACTTATCGGAGACTATCCCGTAATAGGAATAAGACCGACTATTGACGGCAGGCGCGGAAAAATCAAGGTCAGAGAAAGCCTTGAAGAACAAACTATGAATATGGCGAAAGCCGCCAAGGAACTCATAGAAGAAAACGTGTTTTATTCAAACGGCGAGAAGGCGAAAGTAATAATCGCGGATACCACGATAGGCAGAGTAGCGGAAGCGGCGGCTTGCGCGGACAAGTTTAAGAAAGCGGGAGTGGATATAACCTTAACGGTAACGCCCTGTTGGTGTTACGGTGCGGAAACTATGGATATGGACCCTATGACCATAAAAGCGATCTGGGGCTTTAACGGCACGGAAAGACCGGGTGCGGTATATCTTGCGAGTGTACTTGCAACGCATAGTCAAAAGGGACTTCCCGCGTTCGGAATATACGGACACGAAGTACAGGACGCGGATGACACGACAATTCCCGAAGACGTGAGAGAAAAGATATTAAGGTTCAGCCGAGCGGCGGTAGCGGTTGCGACAATGCGCGGTAAATCATACTTGCAGATAGGTTCTGTAACTATGGGTATAGGCGGGAGCATAATCAGTCCCGAATTTTTTGAAGAATATCTTGGGATGAGAGTAGAAAGCGTAGACGAAGTAGAGATAATAAGGCGAATGACCGAAGGCATTTACAGCCGTTCGGAATACAAAAAAGCACTTGCATGGATAAAGGAAAAATGCAAACCCGATTTCGACAAAAACCCCGTAGATATGCAGAGAACCCCCGCACAAAAGGAAAAGGACTGGGAATTCACGGCAAAAATGGCGTGCATTATAAAGGACTTATTTAACGGCAACAAAAATCTACCGAAAGGCAGAGAAGAAGAGATGGTTGGGCATAACGCGATAGTAGGCGGTTTTCAGGGACAAAGACAATGGACGGACTTTTATCCGAACTGTGATTTCCCCGAAAGTATATTGAATTCGTCTTTCGACTGGAACGGTGCGAGAGAACCGTATATATTAGGAACAGAAAACGACACCTTAAACGCGACGAGTATGCTGTTTATGAAACTGTTGACTGGCAGAGCGCAGATGTTCGCGGACGTGAGGACTTACTGGTCGGGAAATGCCGTTAAAAGAGTAACGGGCTACGAGATAGAAGGAAAGGCAAAACAGGCGGACGGGTTTATACACTTAATAAATTCGGGCGCATGCTGTGTGGACGCTTGCGGAGAAGTAAAAGACGAAAAAGGCAATCCCACAATGAAGAGATGGTGGGAAGTAACGGATAAAGACATAGATACTATGATGAACGCAACGACATGGCCTTACGCGGATTTAGGATACTTCCGCGGGGGCGGGTATTCGAGTAGATTTGTAACCCGTGCGGAAATGCCCGCGACTATGATAAGGCTTAACCTGATAAAAGGATTAGGACCTGTCTTACAGATAGCGGAAGGGTGGACTGTTAAATTACCCGACGAAGTAACGGACAAACTGTGGAAGAGAACGGACTACACGTGGCCTTGCACGTGGTTTACGCCGAGAATAACGGGCAAGAACGGGTTTAAGTCGGCATACGACTTAATGAACAACTGGGGCGCGAACCACGGGGCTATTTCTTACGGACACATAGGTGCGGACTTAATAACGATGTGTTCTATTTTAAGAATTCCCGTATGCTTGCATAACGTAGACGAAGACAAGATATACCGCCCGTCCGCTTGGAACGCTTTCGGTATGGACAAAGAAGGACAAGACTATCGCGCTTGTGCGGCTTACGGACCATTGTATAAGAATATAAGAAAATAATCATTTCCGTCAACAAGAAACGCCCCGAAAGGGGCGTTCCTGAAATATGGGCGGGATACTGCCCTACCCCGCAAGCGGGGTTTCTGGCAGAACTTTACTCGTCAAGACTGTCCGTCATATGACGAACGAACCAAGGAACCAAATCCATACTCTTTCTCCGCCACGAAAAAACCACCCTTTTCGGGTGGCTTTCCGTGGCGGAGAAAGAGGGATTCGAACCCTCGCTACGTTATTCACATACTACTCCCTTAGCAGGGGAGCCCCTTGAGCCTCTTGGGTATTTCTCCGTCTTGTCGGCTCAAATATTCCATGCTTTTAACAAGCATCTACGATATCGTAACATAAAAAACGCTTTTTGTCAAAGCGTTTTTTATGTTTTTGTAAATTTTAAATGTTTTTATTTTTTCATAAATAACAGTCTGCCGCATTGGTCGCACTCAATAACGTCCCCGTTTTTAAGCCCCGAAAGCACAGACTTCGGCAATTCCATATTGCAAGCACCGCAAACGTTACCGTTTACTTCGTAAATTATCGGAAAAATTTTTGCGGCGCGCTTTGCCTTATAACGTTCCATAAGTTTAGTGTCTACGTTCTTTTCAAGTTCTTTTAATTCGCCTTCTATACGGTTACGCTCATCTTGCTTGGACGCTTTTAATTCGCCGTAAACGTTGACGTTTTCGGTATACTGCGCCTGCGCCGCCTTAATATTCGCGCGAATACCCGCGTATTCTTTATATACCGCTTGCATAGCGTCCGCAACCCTACTCGCTTCCTGCGAAAGATTTTTTACTTTATTATAAAGTTCGTCCGCTTTTTTGGCAAGATAGTTAAGTGCATTTTCGTCGGTCGCTGTTTCCAACGCGCCTACAAACTCTTCGCGCTGTTCGGAAATGATTTTGCTTTCGTTCTGCATCTTTTCGTAAATGTGCGCGAGTTCCGCCGCCTTTACGTCGAGTTTACTGACCGTTTCGTCCACGCTTTCCAGATATTTCTTCGCGGAAACGGCTTTTTTACGCGCTTCGCTACCCGCAAGTTCCGTTTCTATCTTACGAAGCCCCGCGTCAACTTCCTGATATTTCAACAACTGTTCTATCATGACAATTCTCCTTAACCTTATAAAAACCTTTTATCTTCAAAAAAGAAAGTTTCGGTATCTTTACCAACTTCCTTTTTCACGTTTTCGTAAAACTTTTTAAATCCGTAATTTTCCGAAGCGTAGTGAGTTAAAATTATAACCTGTTTGCCGCGTTCTGTCAACTCTTTTAAGACGTGGTGCGGCATATCCGAAGTAACGACGGTATCCGCCGCCCCGCCCTGCCTTACGTAAGATAGCGCGTATTCCGAACCGCCCCCGCAAAAGGATGCAACGAGTCCCGCCCTATTTTTAAGACTTCCGTACACGAGCGTTTTTTGCGTGCCGAAAGTTTTCGCTATGCGCTTTTTGAATTCCGCGAGCGTGCCGCTGACCGAAAACTCTCTGCCGTAGTGCGCGTTATCGTCCAGCCCGTTCAAAAATTTATATTTTTCACCGCCTAAACCTAAACACAGGTTATCGTCTATCCCGCCCGTCGCCACATCGAGATTTAAGTGCATAGAAATAACGTTAAGTCCGTTTTTCGCGGCAAGCGCGACCGCCGCCGTATCGCCGCCGATATACAACGCTTTTATCGGGTGATATATCGCGGGGTGATGCGTTACCACCGTGTCGCATTTAAGACGTTTTGCCCTTTTTACCGCTTCGATAGACAAATCAAGCGAAAACAACGCCCGTGCGACGCTTTCGTGCATATTGAGAAGTATCCCGCTATTGTCGTAATCGCCCCGTTCTATCTGCATATAACTGTATTTAATTGGCGCGATCTTATCGAGTACCCCGAAAAAATCATTTAAACTATACATATTTTTTCAATCTCTCCGCTTTTTCAAGCATCTTTTTTCGCGTGGCGTCCATCATAGTTTCGCTTTGCGTGTAAGATATTATTTTACCGATTTCCACGCTTATTTTTTCTTTGAAAGCAAGCGGCAATTCTCTTACGTTCGTTCTACCGAACTCCGTTTCTTCGTCCGTTAAAAAATCTTTACCCCTTTCAAGCGAAATTATGTCGTAAAACTGTCCGTCCGCTTTTACGGTAAAATCTTTCTTGATAAAATAGCCGAGTTCCACGACAAGGCGACGGACTTTATCGCAATGTTTCATCGGTTGCAAAATAAGGTTATCGGGTAATTTCCCCGATTTTTCCGCCCTTTTAAGTATATCTGTTATAAGTTCGCCGCCGACGCCCGCTATAAGCGCGCAATCGGTTTTCGGCACGTTGTCGAACCCGTCCGAAACAATGCCCTGCGCCCTGCCCTTTATAATAAAATCCGCGAGAAGGTCTTGGGCTTTTTTAAGGCTTTTCGCGCTTATATCCGACAAGTACGCTTTCTCGCACCTACCTTCTTTAAGCATAGCGGAAGCGATATAACCGTGGTCGCAAGCGATATCGGCGAAAGTTTCGCAACGCGGTATCTCCGCAAAAATGTAGATAAGCCGCTCGGTCATCAATCGAGAAAATCGCGAAGCCGCTTCGACCTGCTGGGGTGGCGAAGTTTACGGAGTGCTTTCGCTTCTATCTGTCTTATTCTTTCACGGGTAACGTTGAACTCCTTACCCACTTCTTCCAATGTGCGCGGTCTGCCGTCGTCCAAACCGTAACGTAAGCGCAGCACCTTTTCTTCACGCGGGGTGAGTGTGTCAAGAACACCCAAAAGTTGTTCTTTAAGCATTGTGAACGACACGGCGTCCGTCGGCGCGGCGCTGCCTTCGTCTTCGATAAAGTCCGAAAGGTGGCTGTCGTCTTCTTCGCCGATAGGCGTTTCCAAGGACACGGGGTCTTGCGCTATCTTCTGAATTTCGCGCACGCGTTCTTCGCTGACGCCCATCTCTAACGCTATTTCTTCGGGGGTGGGTTCTCTGCCTAATTCCTGCAAGAGTTTTCTCGAAACTCTGACGAGTTTGTTTATAGTTTCCACCATATGGACGGGTATTCTTATCGTTCTCGCTTGGTCGGCTATCGCTCGGGTTATGGCTTGGCGAATCCACCAAGTAGCGTAGGTCGAAAACTTAAAGCCCTTTTGATAATCGAATTTTTCGACCGCTTTCATAAGTCCTAAATTGCCTTCCTGAATAAGGTCCAGAAACTGCATACCCCTGCCCATATAACGCTTTGCTATGGAAACGACCAGCCTTAAATTCGCTTCGGACAAAAGGCGCTTTGCTTCTTCGTCGCCGTCCATCATACGTTTTGCGAGTTCGGTTTCTTCTTCGGGTTGAAGTAGCGGAACTTTACCTATGTCTTTAAGGTACATTTTAACGGGGTCGTCCATACTGACTTCTTGGATAAGTTCGTCGTATAGATCTTTGTCTTTTTCGTACTCGTTGACTATCTTTATGCCCGCGTTCTCTATCATACCGTATATTTGTTCCAGTTGATAGGGCGAAGCCTGTTGTTTGTCGAGTTTATCGAAAAGTTGCGCTGTGGTTATCATCCCGCTCGTTTTGTATTCCAGAATAAGATCGGAAACAAGCCCGATAAGCGCGTCCGTAAGCGGCGTTTTATCTTCTTCCAGAATCGCTTTTTCAAGTTCTTCGAGTTCCGTTCTGCTGAAACCGTTGTCTTCCATTTAAGTTCCTCCCGCGGCAAAGCCGCTCTTTTAAGTTAGTTTAAGAATTTTCCGTCAGTTTAATTCTTTGCGCGCCAAAATAACGCGATTTATTTCTTCTATCAGTTTGCGCCTTATTTCGCTATCCGTTTCCGCCTTAAAGCGCGAATTAAGCATTTCGAGTTTTTTGTCCAGCGAATAAACTTTAAGCGTTTTAAGACAGTCGAAAAAGTACGTTTCCCTGTCGTACTTTACGTCTTCGTCCGAAGAGATCCCCGCGATAGCGTCGAGTTCCGCGTGCATATCTTCGTCCAAAACGGTGTAAAGATCGTTGAACCTTACCGTCAAGCCGTCCCTTTTACACTCCGAAACGTATTCCGCGATGCGCTTGTGTTCGGGCAATAAAAACTCTATCTCGTCAAGGTTTTCGTCTTCGGCGTAGGGCTTGTTGAACAGCGCCGAATATAAGACGTATCTCGCCGCCGCCGCGGTCTTGTCCCCCGCCGTCGGCGCTTCCGCATTAGTCTGCGGCGCGGGCGGCGTTAAAACGCTCGTATCCGTGCGGTCAAGGTCGCGCTTTAAGGCTTCCAAGGTTATCCCCGAATAGTCGCGCACGGCTTTAAGTAGGTCTTCCTGCTCCGTCGCGGAATCGCTTTCCTTTATGACTTTTAAGGCATTTGCCACGAACTTACGCTTGCCGTCCGCAGTCTTTACGTCGAAAGTGCGCTTTAAAATATCGAGTTTAAAATCTATAAGCGGCATCGCTTCTTTAAGTAGTTTTTCGTACCCTTCTTTGCCGTAATTTTTGACTACGTCGTCGGGATCTAATCCGTCGGGAAGCGCCACGACCTTTACGTCCAGCCCTTCGTCTTTAAAAATTTCCAAGCCCCTGACCGCCGCTTTCTGTCCCGCGAAGTCGCCGTCGTAACTTATTAAGACCTTGTCCGAAAACCGTTTGATTATCCGCGCCTGATCTTTGGTGAGCGCCGTGCCCATACTCGCCACGACGTTGTTAAATCCGTTCTGCACGAGCGAAATCACGTCCATATGACCTTCGACGATTATCACTTCGGATATGCCGTGTTCGTTTTTGTACTTTTTAAGATTGTTAAGGTTAAACAGCGTTTTGCCCTTGGTGAAAACGGGCGTTTCCTTGGTATTGACGTACTTGCCGACGTTCTTTCTGCCGTCGATTATCCTGCCGCAGAAGGCGACTACATTATTAAACCCGTCGATAACGGGAATTATAAGCCTGCCCGCCAACGCGTCGTAATACCTTACCTGTCCGTTCCGCTCGGTTTTTCCGACTACGCCGCTTTCAAACATATCTTCGTAAGAATAGCCTTTATCGTATAAGTGTTTTACCAGCCCGTCGTAATCTTCCGACGCGCCTATCCCGAATTTGTTGACAGTTTCGGCGGAAAGTTTTCTCTTTAATATGTAATCTTCGTGCGCGGGGCATCTGCCGGAACGCAGGTTCGCCGCGTAAAACCGCGCCGCGTCCTTTAATACGGCGTACAGTTTTTCCCGCTTTTGTTTCTGCTCTCTTATAGCCGTATCGTCCGCGTTAAATTCGGGCATGGGCATTTTCGCGCGTTCGGCAAGAAACTTCACCGCGTCGGCAAAATCCAGACTTTCCATTTCGCGGACGAAACTTATTACATCGCCCGATTTATGACAGCCGAAACAGTAATAAAACTGGTCGGTGCCGTTTACGCAGAAAGACGCCGTTTTTTCGTGATGAAAGGGGCATTTTCCCCAGAAACTGTTGCCTCTGCGGGTTAAAGGAACGTAACCGCCTATTACTTCCACTATATCGTTTTTGGATTTCAATTCTTCAAGGAATTTTAAATTAAACCCTTTCATTTTTTAGGTTATTTCCCACTTGTCGGGAATAAACAGTTCGGTAAACGTCTTTACCGCGTATCCGTCCGACATCCCCGAAATATAATCGCATATCACGGTATCCTTATCCGTTGCAACTAGTTCTTTAATATAAAATTCGGGCAATTTTTCCGTGTTCTTATAAAAATAATCGTAAAGCGCGCCGAGCATACGCTCCGCTTTTATTTCCTGCTCCTTAAAGGTTATATCGTTATACACGCGCTCGAAAAGAAAGGCGCGCAGACTTTCCGTCGCGTTTTCTTCTTCTTCCGCCATTTTAACGAAGTCTTTACCTTCGCTTTCATTAAATATCGCGAGTATCATAGAGTTTATCCGCTTGCTCGAAGTGTCGCCCAAAAGTCTGACCGCGTCTTTCGGCAAATCGTTTTCGGTAATGAACCCACCCTGTACGGCGTCGTCTATATCGTGGTTTATATACGCTATCCTGTCCGCGTAGTTTACCGCCATACCTTCCAAGGTCTTGGGTTGCCACCCTTTTTTGTGGTTTAATATCCCGTCCACCACTTCGCGGGTTAAGTTCAACCCCCTGCCGTCTTCTTCGAGAATATCCACCACTCTTACCGACTGCTTGTTATGCAAAAACCCGTTGGGGTTGAGTTTATTGAGTATCCGTTCCCCCGAATGTCCGAACGGCGTGTGCCCCAAATCGTGCCCTAACGCAATGGCTTCGGTCAGGTCTTCGTTTAATGAGAGTGCGCGAGCAAGCGAACGGGCTATCTGCACCACTGCGAGCGTGTGCGTAAGCCGCGTGCGGTAATGGTCGCCTTCGGGCGAGAAAAAGACCTGCGTCTTGTTTTTAAGGCGGCGGAAGGCTTTACAATGAATTATCCTGTCCCTGTCCCGTTGAAATGGCGTTCGCATAGGGCAAGGCGGTTCGTCTTTAAGCCGCCCCACGGTATCTACCGACTTGCAAGCGTAAGGCGATAAAAACATTTCTTCGATTTTTATCGTTTTATCTTTCACATCCGTTCCCCCTTAAAGTTCTTTAAACCCCGATTTTTATGAAACTATAAATCCTATACATATAATAAATACGAAAAATTTTCCGAAAACCCTTTTTTTATTTTAAATTTTTTTAATTTTCGTAAAATTTTCGCCCGAAAGCATAGCGCTTTCGGGCGAAAACGTAATATCAACACGTTTTATCGTTTCAAAATTCTCTTTAAGAATTGCCCTGTGTAACTTTGGGGAACTTCCGATATCTCTTCGGGCGTGCCCGTTGCGACGACCGTGCCGCCGCCGCTACCCCCTTCGGGTCCCAAGTCCACGATATAGTCCGCAAGTTTTATTACGTCGAGATTGTGTTCTATAACTATCACCGTATTCCCCGCCGCCTGCAAACGCTTTAATATGCCGCATAATTTTTCAACGTCGTAAGAGTGAAGCCCCGTGGTCGGTTCGTCTAAAATATACAGGGTTTTCCCCGTGCTCCTTTTCGACAGTTCGGTGGCGAGTTTTACCCTTTGCGCTTCGCCGCCCGAAAGCGTCGTGGACGATTGCCCGAGTTTTATATACCCTAAACCTACGTCCTGCAAAGTCTTTATCTTATTGTATATGCCGCCGAGATTTTTAAAGAAGTCGCACGCTTCGTCCACCGTCATATCGAGTACGTCGCTGATATTTTTACCTTTGTATTTGACTTGCAAGGTTTCGCGGTTGTAGCGCTTGCCGCCGCACACTTCGCAGGGAACGAACATATCGGGCAAAAACTGCATTTCTATCTTTATTATGCCGTCGCCTTCGCAATGTTCGCATCTGCCGCCCGAAACGTTGAAGGAAAACCTGCCCGACTTATACCCCCGTTCTTTCGCGTCGGGAGTTGCCGCGAACAAGTCGCGGATAGCCGAAAACACGCCCGTATAGGTCGCGGGGTTACTCCGCGGAGTTTTGCCTATCGGCGACTGGTCGATTGCGATAACCTTATCCAGATATTCAACGCCTGAAATATCGTCGACTTTCCCCGTACGCATACGCGCACCGTTTAATTTAAGGGCGAGTGCGGGATATAAAATCTCGTTTACAAGCGAACTCTTGCCCGAACCCGATACGCCCGTTACCGCCGTAATCAAACCTATCGGGAATTTTACCGTTATATCTTTAAGATTATTCTGTTTAGCGCCCACTACCGTAAGCCATCTGCCGTCGGGGGCGTTCCTATACGTCGGCACTTCTATCTTCCGTCTGCCCGCCAAGTAGTCGCCCGTTATGGAACGCGGTTCGTTCATAATATCTTCTATACTACCCGCCGCCACGACTTCGCCGCCGTGAACGCCCGCTTTCGGTCCTATATCCACTATAAAGTCCGCCGCACGCATAGTGTCTTCGTCGTGTTCGACGACTATCAGCGTATTGCCTAAATCCCGCAGTTTTTTAAGCGTGCCGATAAGTTTTTCGTTATCCCGTTGGTGAAGCCCTATGCTCGGCTCGTCGAGTATATACAGCACACCCGTAAGTCCGCTGCCTATCTGTGTGGCGAGCCTTATTCTCTGCGCTTCGCCGCCCGATAAACTCACCGCGCTGCGCGACAGCGTAAGGTAGGAAAGCCCCACGTCTTTAAGGAAATTCAGTCTTGCTTTTATTTCCTTTAAGATAGGCGCGGCGATTAAAGACTGCGTTTCGCCGAAGGAAAGCCCGTTTATAAAGTCGAGCAAGTCCGTTACCGACATTTCTGTGAGTTCGGAAATGTTTTTGCCGCCGATAAGCACGGACAAGGCTTCCTTTTTAAGCCGTTTGCCGTGGCAGGTATTACACTCCGATACCGACATATATCTTTCTATTTCCGCTTTCGAGTAGTCGGAAGTGGTTTCGCGGTAACGCCGTTCTAAATTCGGGATAATACCTTCCCACCGTGCGTCGTAACTCGTGGTAAACGTCTTGGTTTTATACTGCATATGGATTTTTTCGGCGCCGCTACCGTAAAGCAAAATATTATAGACGTCTTTCGGCAGGTCTTTTACGGGTACGTCCAGACTGAAACCGTAATGTTCGGCAAGAGATGAAAAACTCATTTCCGTCATCTTGCCTTCGCCGATATTCCAGCCCGTAACGGTCATAGCGCCTTGGCGCAGCGTTAAGTTCGGGTCTTTTACGATAAGTTTTTCGTCTACGGCTTGGCGAAAACCCAAACCGTGACACTCGGGGCAAGCCCCGAACGGATTGTTAAAGGAAAACAGCCGCGGTTCTATTTCTTCTATATTCGTGCCGCAGTCGGGGCAGGCGTACTTCGTCGAAAACAGTTTGCTTTCCCCTTCCGTCGTTTCGATACTTACCGTGCCGCCCGTAAGTTTCACAGCCGTTTCGATACTGTCCGACAGCCGCTTTTCCATGCCTTCTTTGACTATTAACCTGTCGATAACTACCGATATGTTGTGCTTTATATTCTTTTCGAGCGTAATTTCTTCGTCCAGAGAATAAACTATCCCGTCTATCTCCACGCGGGCGTAACCGCTCTTTTTATAACTTTCGAGTTCCTTTCTGTATTCGCCCTTTTTGCCCCGTATAACGGGCGCGTTTACCAGAATTTTAGTACCGACGGGGTATTTTAACACCGCGTCCACAATGTTATCGACCGTCTGTCTTTCGATTTTTCTGCCGCAGTTGGGACAATGCGGCGTGCCGACGCGGGCGAAAAGCAAACGGAAATAATCGTAAATTTCCGTTACCGTACCGACTGTCGAACGGGGGTTATGCGAAGTGGTTTTCTGGTCGATGGAAATGGCGGGCGAAAGCCCGTCTATCATATCCACGTCGGGCTTTTCCATCTGTCCTAAAAACATACGCGCATAACTAGACAGACTTTCGACGTACCGCCTTTGCCCTTCGGCGTAAATAGTCTCGAAGGCAAGCGTTGATTTGCCGCTGCCCGAAAGCCCCGTAAATACCACGAGTTTATCCCGCGGAATACTCACCGTTATATTCTTTAAGTTGTTTTCTCTCGCACCTTTTACCGTCAAAAATTCTTTCATAGTCCTATTTTCTCATTTTGAGTTTTAATTTCGCTATCGTGTCGCGTATCTCTATGCACTTTTCAAAGTCAAGGTTGTTAGACGCTATCTTCATAAGCGCCTTTAACTTCTCTATCTCTGCGGGAATATCCCCTTTCTTTATCTCTTTCGTCCTGTCCGCTTTCTTGGTTATTTCAAGCGTGTTGACGACGTCTTTTATTATGGTCTTCGGGGTAATTCCGTGCGCCTTGTTGTATTCGTCCTGAATTTTACGGCGGCGAAGGGTTTCGTCTATCGCGCGGCGCATACTGCCCGTTATTACGTCCGCGTACATTATAACTTTTCCGTCCGCGTTTCTCGCCGCCCTTCCTACCGTCTGAATAAGCGCCGTGTCGCTACGTAAAAACCCTTCTTTATCTGCGTCTAAAATCGCCACGAGTTTGACTTCGGGAAGGTCAAGCCCTTCCCTTAAAAGGTTGATGCCGCATAACACGTCGAACTCACCAGCGCGCAGTCCGTCCACGATCTCTATTCGCTCCATCGTATCAATGTCGCTGTGCATATACCGTACTTTTACGCCGTGTTCTTTAAGATATTCGGACAAACTTTCCGCCATTTTCTTGGTAAGCGCGGTAATAAGCACCCTGCCGCCCGCACCGACCGTTCTGTGTATCTCGATAATTAAATCGTCTATCTGATTTTTGGTGGGACGGACGAAAATTTCGGGGTCAAGTAGCCCCGTAGGACGGATAAGTTGTTCGACTATCTGCCCCGCCTGTTCTTTTTCGTACTCCGCGGGGGTCGCGGAAACGCATATCATCTGCCCCACGCGTTCGTCGAACTCGCGGAAAGTTAAGGGGCGGTTATCGAACGCCGACTTTAAGCGGAAACCGTATTCTACAAGGCTTGTCTTTCTCGACCTGTCGCCGTTATACATCGCGCCTATCTGCGGGATCGTCATATGCGATTCGTCGATAAACACTATAAAATCTTTCGGAAAATAGTCTAAAAGAGTAAACGGCGGCTGACCTACTTCTCTGCCGTCGAAGTAACGGCTGTAATTTTCTATGCCCTTACAAAAGCCTATTTCTTTTATCATTTCTATATCGTAGTTAGTACGCTGCTCCAAGCGTTGGGCTTCGATAAGTTTGCCGCTCTCTTTGAAAAACCGTACTTCGTCTTCCTTATCCCGCTCTATCGCAAAAAGCGCGCTATCGAGTTTATCCGTTCCCACCGCGTAATGGCTCGCGGGGAAAATTACAGCGTGTTTTAATTCCGAAACAACTTTGCCCGACACGAACTCCACTTCGGAAATTCTGTCCACCGTATCGCCGAAAAATTCCACTCGTATAAATATTTCGGTATTCGCCGACGGAAATATATCCACGGTATCGCCGCGGGCGCGAAAGGTCGAACGGGTAAAATCTATATCGTTTCTCGCGTACTGTATGCCGACAAGTTTACGCATAAGTTCGTCGCGGTCAAGGTTGTCGTTCGGGCGGATAGAAACCGCCAAACGGTAATATTCTTCGGGCGCGCCGAGCCCGTAAATGCAGGATACCGACGCCACGACTATCGTATCTGAACGCTCGGCAAGCGAACAGGTCGCCGAGTGCCGCAGTTTATCTATTTCATCGTTTATCGCAAGGTCCTTTTCGATATACGTGTCGGTACTCGGAATATAGGCTTCGGGCTGGTAATAATCGTAATAGGAAACGAAAAATTCCACCCTGTTGTTGGGGAAAAAGGCGCGGAATTCGTTGCAGAGTTGCGCCGCAAGCGTTTTGTTGTGCGCGATAACGAGCGCGGGGCGGTTTACGTTCGCGATAACGTTTGCCATCGTGAACGTTTTGCCCGAACCCGTAACGCCCAAAAGCACCTGCGTGCGAAGTCCGTCGTTAATGCCTTCGGTCAGCAGTTTTATAGCCTGCGGCTGATCGCCCGTAGGCTTGAATTTTGATTTTAACTCGAAATTCCGTCTTTCCATACTTTTTTGTTTACGCCGCCTTTTTGGCGTCGGTTTTTACTATTGTTTGTCCGTCTTTATTGACGTAAACGGACACCGTGCCGTCTAAACCCGTAAGATACAAGTTACAATTTTCGTTTGCGGCTTTTATGCGGGAAAGCGTTTCCTGTTTCGGAAATCCGTATCCGTTATTGCCGCTTACCGAAATCACTGCGTTTTCAGGCGTTATGCGCTGTAAGAACTCGTTACCGCTCGCGTCGTCGGAACCGTGATGCGACACTTTAAGAAAATCTATATCGGTAAGATTTACATCAGGTTTCTGTTTATTTTTAAGATATCTGTTTACAAGTCCGCTATCAACGTTGTTGAGCGCGACTTTTTCTTGCGAAAACCCCGCGTCGCCCGTAAAGATAAACCTTACGCCCTTATAGTCGAGATAAATTATAGGCGACATATCGTTAATATCGTCCGCAGACGGATCGACGGACGAATTTACTTTATGATACGCGCTGTCTTCGTCCATATAGTTGTCGGGCGAAAGCATTACAAGATAATAATCTTCGCCGCAAATCGTTTTGCCAACTTCGGAATAAATCCTTTTAATATTCCCCGCTGTACGCGCGTTTTCGATAATTTCATACGCTTCGTAATACGGGTTGAAATTTTCGGGCTGTGCTAATTTCGGAATATATGCCGTTTCCACCGTATAATCGGTAAGAATATCCGCGGCGTTACCCACGTGGTCGCTGTCGGGGTGGGTAAGAACCAAATAATTAAGCGTGTCGTCCGTAACGTGTTCGTCAAGACAATTTTCTATCGTTTTAAGGTTGCTTTCTCTTTTCTCGCCGCAGTCGATAAGCATAGTCTTGCCGTCGGCAAAGTCGATAAAAATCGCGTCGCTATTGCCTACGTCTAAAAAACGTACCGAAAAACAACCGTCTGTATCAAAGACGACTTCACCGTTTCCGTTAGGACTTGCAGGCGGCTGCGTTTCACCGCCCGTAGTGCCGCCACCGTTATCATTTTCAAGATGCTCGCCGCCGCACGCCGAACAAAACGAAAAGCACACCGCTAAAAGAACGTATGCTATCGATTTCAGTCTTCTTTTGAGTTTTATCCGTCCGTTCATCTTTTGATTTTTATACCTTTCTTTGCCTTCGCGGCATTTATGCCCGCTTTTATCTCCGCCATATGGTCGTTAGCGCAAGCATAACCTATTTCAAACATTTTGTTCGCGGCGGAAAACGATATCGGTTTATATTCGGCAAGGTCGGGGTGTAGCATTATATCCGCGTTTTCGTAACCCTTTTCCCAAGGCTCGTCCGCGCCGCCCTTAAATTCCGGAAATATCACGGACAACAGTCCGCCGCCGCTTTTAACGTGCGAAGAAAGGTCTATGCCCACTATATAATCCGCGCCCGTTTCTTTAACCTTGTCCGCGGGTACGGAATTAGAAAACGCGCCGTCGATAAGCGCTTTTCCGTCCACGACGACGGGTTTAAAAAAGGGCGGATAGGCGGAAGAAGCGCAAAGCGCAGTCGCCACGCTCCCGTTTTTAAATTCGTATTCTTCGCCCGTGTCAAGCACGGTAGCCACCGCACGGAAGGGCTTTTTAAGTTCTTCTATATCGAGATTGCCGATAGTGCGGTCTATCACCTTAAAAAGTTTCAGCGTGTCCATCTTTATCATAAAAAGGTTCTTTATCTCGGACATGTCCACGCTTTTAAGGAGTTCCAAGCAGTCGGTCGAAGAATACCCCGCGGCGTAAAACGCGCCGATAACGCTGCCTATGCTTGTCCCCGCAATCACGTCGAACTCTATGCCGTTTTGCTCGAAAGCGTAAAGCGCGCCGAGTTCGGCGTAGCCCTTCGCCCCGCCCGAACCCAAGGCTAAACCTAACTTAAACTCGGGCGCGGGTTTTTTCTTGAATAAACTTTTAAATTTTCGCCAAAAACTCATTTTTCTTCCGCCGTGGATTTTTTCTTCCGTGAAATTTTAATTATCGCTATTATAAGCATTATCGCGGCAAGCGCGAATAAACCGTATAAAACGTAGTCCAAAACTATGAGATTTCCCGATAACGCAAGTATTATTTCCGCTAAAACGGAAATTATAGCCCCCGCTATGAAATTCCCGATAACGACGGGGAGTATCGCGTCTTTGAATTTAAGATTTAGAAACACCGCGACCGCCGTTCCCGTCCACACCCCCGTCATAGGCAGGGGTATCGCCACGAAAATAAACGTGCCGAGCATTTTATAAAAAGTTTCCGTCCGCGCCTTTTTGCCGCTTTTTTCGGCTTTAATAAGCGCACCCGCCGCTTTATCTTTAAAAAACAGTTCTATTTTGTCGGCAAAAGCCTTGAACCATTTGATTTTTTTCAGTAAATCAAGTATCGGCACGAGCAAAAAGAATACGGGAATAAAGGCTACCGTCGAACCGAGATAGGAAAGGAAGAAACTTTCAAAAAACCCTAGCCCCGCGCCGCGCGCGAAAATTATGCCGCCTTTGAGTTCGATAAGCGGGATAAAAGACATTAAAAGAGTGGCGATTTTATCGTTGCCGATTAGATTTTGTATAAATCCGACCATAATTCCCCTTAAAATAAATTGTGTTTTTTGCCCGCTTATTGTAAAATGTTTTTATGACTACTCAAAAAATGCTTTCCGTTATGCGTAAAGGCATAACCGAATACAAAATGATAAAGGACGGCGACAAAATCGCCGTGGGCGTTTCGGGCGGTAAAGATTCCGTAACGCTACTTAAACTTCTCGCCGAATACCGCAGATTTTCGCCCGAACGGTTCGACCTTTTAGCGATCTCTATTGACCTTGACTTTACGGGTGCGAAAACCGATTTTACCGCCTTAAAAGCGTTCTGCGACGAACTTAACGTTTCTTATATCGTTGAAAAGACCGATATAGGCAAAATCGTTTTCGATATTCGTAAAGAAACTAACCCCTGCGCGCTGTGTTCTAAAATGCGGAAAGGCGCGCTTTACGACGTCGCCGTTAAAAACGGTTGCAACAAGGTGGCGTTAGGTCATCACGCGGACGATTTGACCGACACTTTTCTGCTTTCCCTTTTCTACGAAGGCAGACTTTCGACTTTCGCGCCTAAAAGTTTCCTTGACCGCACGGGTTTAACGCTTATCCGCCCGCTTATAATGGCGAAAGAAGCGGATATCACGGGCTACGCCAAGGACTTGCCCGTCGTTAAAAGCCCTTGCCCCGCCAACAAACAGACCAAGCGGGAATACGTAAAAGAAGCGGTGCGGGAGATCGCGAAAGAGATCCCGAACGTGCGCGAAATGGCGTACACCGCTATAACGCATCCCGAAAGATACAACCTTTTCGACAAATTCCGCAAGGAAATCGACGAAATACCGTAAAAATTTCGTCCGTTTATAGATTTTATTCAGCCGCCGCGCGAAAAATACGCGCGGCGGAAATTTTTGCCTGTTTTTGCGGTTCTTATTTGTTGAAATTGTCTTTTAAGGACACTATCTCGCTTAAAACGGTCTTGCCCTTTACTTCTAAAAGTTTAAAGTAGCCCGTCCGCATAAGTTGATACGGAATATCGCCGTTACCCATAACGTACGGTTCGACCTTGCCGCTAAATATCTTTACGCTGTCCGCGTTCATACGTTCGGAAAAATCCTGCCCCGCGTACTCTTCGTCTTTTAACAGATACCCGTACTTGCGAATCTCTATATCCTTGCAGTCGGCCGCGTTCACCCATTGAATAACGCCCTTTACCTTTATCCCCGAAGTGTCGTTGCCGCTCTTGGACTCCGGTATATACGAACAGAGAATTTCCACGGGTTCGCCGTTTTCGTCCGTTATCACGTCGTCGCACTTAACTATGTACGCCGACTTTAACCTGACGTACCCGTCCTTTTTAAGACGGAAATATTTGGGCGGGGGATTAAGCGAAAAGTCGTCCGCGTCGATATATATATGCTTTGAAAAGGTGATTTTTCTCGTGCGCTTTATTTCTTCGTTCGGGTTTATCTCGAAATCCATCTCTTCGGTCTGATTTTCGGGATAGTTGGTAACGGTGAGTTTAAGGGGCTTTAACACGCCCATAGCCCGCTCCGCGTTGGCGTTTAAGTATTCCCTTATGCACGCTTCGAGATAAGATATCTGTACTTCGGAATTAGACTTCGCTATCCCTATTCTCGCGCAAAAATCCTTTAATGCTTCCGCGGGTACGCCGCGATTTCTTAAACCCGTCAAAGTCGGCATACGCGGGTCGTCCCACCCGTCAACTTTACCTTCTTCCACGAGTTTTTTAAGATACCGCTTACTCATAACGAGATTAGTTACGTTTAGCCGCGCAAACTCTATCTGGCGGGGTTTCGGGTTAAAGCCCAAGGTTATACCCACCCAGTCGTAAAGCGGACGGTGGTCTTCGAACTCTAACGTGCAAAGCGAGTGCGTTACCCCTTGCAGATAGTCGCAAATGGGGTGCGCGAAGTCGTACATAGGATATATGCACCACTTGTCCCCCGTGCGGTAATGCGTTTCGCGCAATATCCTGTAAATAACGGGGTCGCGCATATTGATGTTCGGGCTTGCCATATCTATTTTCGCACGCAAGCACTTGCTACCGTCGGGGTACTTTCCCGCCTTCATTTCGCGGAATAATTGTAAATTTTCTTCTATACTGCGATTGCGGTACGGACTTTCCTTGCCCGCTTCCGTAAGCGTGCCGCGGTTTGCCGAGATTTCTTCGGGCGTCATATCGCACACGAACGCGTTCCCAAGCATTATTTCCTTTTCCGCAAACTCGTAGATTTTATCGTAAAAATCCGAAGCGTGCGTTACTTTATCGTAGGAAAAACCGAGCCACGCGATATCTTTTTTTATCGCTTCTTCGTATTCTTCTTTTTCCTTACTCGGGTTGGTGTCGTCCAAAAACAGATTGCATCTTCCGTTATACTTTTCCTTAACACCGAAATTAAGGCACAAAGATTTTGCGTGCCCTATGTGAAGATAGCCGTTAGGCTCGGGCGGAAAACGCGTCTGAACGCAGTTTACTTTGCCGCTAGAAAGTTCTTCGTTAATGATCTGTTCGATAAAATTATTCGCTTCGGGTAATTCTTTAATCATAGCAAGTACATTTTACCACAATTTTTTAAAATAAAAAAGAATTTTAAGGGTATTTATTTGAAATCAATATCAAGTTCTTCGCCGTTAAACGTTTCATCGGCGAAAAATTCTGCGGGCGTTACTTCCAAAGCGCGCAAAATAATAAGCAAAGTGCGGATATAAATGTCCTTGTTTTTATTCCGCCTTATGCTACGGTACGTTTCGTAGGAAATCGCCGCTTTATTGCAAAGCGTGTAAACCCCCATTTTCTTTTCCTTTCTCAATTTTTCCAACTTAAAGGAAATATACTCGTTCAATACCATACTTTTATGGTAGCAAAAATCACTATTCATATATCTGTGTTATAATAGTGATTTTATTGACTTTAAATTATAAAAATATTATAATAGGTGGAAAAAAGAAAAATTTTGCGTTTAACTTTGGCACAAATTTGTCCAAAACAGCGTGATATAATTTAAATGTAGAGTTTTTTTATAACAAAAGGAGATTTTTATGGAAGAAAATAGCGATTTAACCTATACTGCGGCTTGTCCGCAATGCGGACAAGCCGTAACCGTGTCAACCGAAAACACAAAAAACGGCATAGGTCAACGTTTGGTAAAGTGTAGTAAATGTGATACTTATGTAAGTACACCCTATAAAGAGTGGCTTGAACTTAAACCGTCTGAAAGAGAACGTTTATTAAAAGGAAAAGCATCACTTGTTTCTTTTTTAATAGTAGCGTCTATCTTTTCATTACTATCGCAACTACATATTTTAGTCGGTATTTTATGGGCTATTCTCGGTGAGTGGTTGCTTTATAAGATACTTTGTTCATACAATGCAAGTAAATATAAAGAAGCAGCGCGCGACTCTTTATCAAGAACAGAAAACGATGAATATTTTAGCGAGTTAGTAAAAATTCATTTGCTTTATCCCCTTACAGAAAAAGAAAAAAAGAAATATGCAAATTACGGGTTTTTAGAAGAACAAAATACTGAAAATTAAAAAATTATTACCTAAAAAGGGTTTTTAAAATTTTTTTGCGTATTTATATTTGTAAACAAATGACGACGACTATTATAAACAGAAAAAACAAACGGCTTATAATACTTTATATTTTGGACTTACTCGAACAAGGCACTTCGGTAACGAAACCTTTTTCGATAACTCGTATTACGAACGCGCTTAATAAACTCGGTGTAGAGTGCGAACGGCGAACGGTAAGCCGAAACGTAAACTATCTTATCGCCTACGGCAAACCTATTGTAAAATTAAAAAACGGCAAGGTTTATTACGATAAAACAAAGGAGAACAATTTATGAATAAAAACGACATTATAGGAACAAGAGTTGCCCAAATGCACAACGGACAAGTAAAAATCGGCATAGTAAAAGATTTATTAAAAAATGAAAACGGTAGCGAATATTTAAACATTCAATTCGATGGTTCTGATACTAAATTATTTCCGTTTCCCGATATTATTGCACCAAAATACAATTTAAGATTCCGTTTTGTCGATAAAAATGTAAAAAAATACGTGGAACAACTTTTCATTGAAAAACATAAGGTTGACAAACAAAACGTACAACAATTTGCGACTGATAATGACTATATTCAGAAATCAAAACCGAACACTGATATAACAGTAAAAGAAAAACAATTTTTTAAATATAATACACATGCGGAATTGCTGAATTATTTATTAAATAAAAATTATAAAGCTTGGATGAAATCTTGGCACATACTAAACGGTTCTTATGCGATTTGGATAATATCGTTGGATTACCAAGTCCGTTATGGATGGCGTAATCGCCGTACCGATGATACAATTTATGAAAACTATGTTGGGAAAACTATAAATATAGACCCTTTAAATTATAGAAATCGTTTATGTTTTTCAATACACAATAACGGGTGGCAAAAAATTTATATATTTGAAGGTGTTTTCAAATATATAAAAACCGAAAAAAATACAAGGATTTGGCAAAAAATATCTGATAATTATACTTTTTAAGGAGCAAAATTTATGTTAGGAGCGATTATAGGAGACATTGCGGGCAGAAGATTTGGACATATTCTATAAATAAGTATAGATAAAGATTATATTGTATTTTTCTCCGCGGGCGGGGCAAGTTTGCCCCGCCCGCGCTTTTTTTATACTGCTTTCGTATTCGCTTGACTTAAAAAGTTTTATATTGTAAAATACCTTTTAGCAACAATCTTTTAAGAAGGTTTTTTATGGAAATCAAAGCGACAATGGAAAAAATCGTAAATCTCTGCAAAGGCAGGGGCTTTATCTTCCCCGGTAGCGAAATTTACGGCGGACTTGCAAATTCTTGGGACTACGGTCCACTCGGCGTAGAATTTAAAAACAACGTAAAAAAGGCGTGGTGGAAACGCTTCGTACAGGAAAGCAAGTACAACGTGGGATTAGATTCCGCAATCATTATGAACCCGCAGACTTGGGTCGCTTCGGGACACGTGGGCGGCTTTTCCGACCCCCTTATGGACTGCAAGCAGTGTAAAGCGCGCCACCGCGCGGATAAACTTATCGAAGACTATGCGGCAACAAACGGGCTCGACATAAATCCCGCGGGCTGGACTTTCGACGAAATGAGTGCGTTCATTAAAGAAAAGAATATCGCCTGCCCCGCTTGCGGCGGACACGAGTTTACCGAGATAAAGAAATTCAACCTTATGTTCAAGACCTTTATCGGGGTTACCGAAGACACGACTTCGACGGTGTATCTTCGTCCCGAAACGGCGCAGGGCATTTTCGTCAATTTCCCGAACGTACAGCGCGCGGCGCGTAAAAAACTGCCCTTCGGTATAGGTCAGATAGGCAAGTCTTTTCGCAACGAAATTACCCCCGGGAATTTCGTATTCAGAACGCGCGAATTCGAGCAGATGGAACTCGAATTCTTCTGCAAGCCGAACACCGATTTGGAGTGGTTTAAGTACTGGAAAGATTACTGCCACAAATTCCTTTGGATTTGGGGCTAAAAGACGAACATTTGCGCCTTCGCGACCACGACCCCGAAGAACTTGCGTTCTATTCAAAAGCAACGACGGACTTCGAGTTCTTATTCCCGTTCGGCTGGGGCGAACTTTGGGGTATCGCCGATAGAACGGACTACGATTTAGGTCAGCACGCAAAATTTTCGGGCAAAGACCTTACCTACTACGACCAAGACACCAACGAACACTATATCCCCTACGTTATAGAACCGTCGCTCGGTGCGGACAGGGTGGCGCTCGCCTTCCTTTGCGAAGCGTACGACGAAGAAACCGTGGGCGATAACGACGTAAGAGTAGTGTTGCATTTACACCCCGCCCTTGCCCCCTATAAAGCGGCGATATTACCGCTTTCTAAAAAACTCGGCGAAAAGGCGACGGAAATTTACGAAGACCTTGCAAAATATTTCTCGGTGGATTACGACGAAACGGGGTCTATCGGCAAGCGTTACCGCCGTCAAGACGAAATAGGAACGCCGCTTTGTATAACCTACGACTTCGATTCGGAAAACGATAACTGCGTAACGGTAAGAGACCGCGACACGATGGAACAAGTGCGAATACCTATAACCGAACTTAAAAAGCATATAGAAGATAAAATCGCGTTTTAAATTTTAACTAAAACGGACACAGCCCGCCTTGCCGAAACGGCAAGGCGGGCTGTGTTTTTACAATAAATATTATTCCTTTCCTTTCATATTGACGGCGATAACGCCCGAAATCGCGCCGACTATCGCCGTCAGCCCTATATCTATAAGCATTTCGAGACTGAAAAGACTTAATCCCGACATTATAGCGAACACGGCGTAAAGTATCAGCGTGAAAAGCGCGCCCGCTATCCCGCCTTTTACTATTCCCGCTTTGCCTTTTAAGGCGAAAAAACAACCCAAAAACACGCTTATTACTTTTATAAACTGATTGACCGTTTTTATAACGCTTTCTTTCGGGGCGGCAAACTTGACGATAAGCGCGAATATCAAAATTCCGCAAAGTCCGAAAATAAGAGAAAGCGCCGCCGCTTTAAGTACCGAAACGAAAAAATCTTTCGATTGCATAATAATACCCCCGACCTATCTATTAAAAGATATGTCGGGGGCGCTTTAATTATGCCTGTTTTATTTAACTGAAAACCTTATTCCGCGGGGGTTTCGGTTTCTTCTTTTGCGGGTTCTTCGGTTTCCGTAACCGCGTCCGCTTTCGCTTCTTCCTTGGCTTCTACCGCGCTGCCCTGCGCGGGAGCGGTCTGATAAATCGCGCCTTTATCGAATTTGACGTAAGACTTGTTGTCGTCAGTTCCCGTTTCCAACACGAAAGTATTTTCCGCGTCGTTGATTTCCACTACGAAACCGCAAACGCCGCCTATCGTCTTTACTCTGTCGCCTATTTTAAGTTGATTGAGCATATTTTGCGCTTCTTTCTGCTTTTTCTTGCCCGAAATGGTCTGCCAAATCAAAAGCCCTATCATCGCCACGATTATAACGACGAACACTACGGTTATAAGCGTATTGTTGCCGCCGGTTTGCTCACCTTCCAAAAAATTATAAAACATTTTTCTTCTCCTATAAAATCGTATAGCATTATTGTAAACGATTTTCGTAAATTAAGCAAGCGTTTTTTAACACAATTAAATAACTCGACAAATTTTGCGCCCGCTTTAATACCTTTTATACAAATTGCCCGTTTTTGCGTAAAACTCTTCGCGGAATTCGGTGAACGCGTCCTGTAAAATTGCTTCCCTTATATCGCGCATAAGTTTATTGAGATAGGTGATATTGTGTAAACTCAACATCATACCGCCCATCATTTCGCCCGCGTTTATCAGGTGGCGAAGGTACGCTTTCGTGTAATGCGTGCAGGCGTAACAGTCGCACTCGGGGTCAAGCGCGGTAAAATCTTCCTTATACTCGCCGTTACGGACGACCGCTTTGCCGTAGGACGTCAGCGCCGTGCCGTTTCTGCCGACCCTTGTCGCCAGCACGCAGTCGAACATATCCACCCCGCGCAAAACCCCTTCCACAAGGCAGTCGGGGCTGCCGACGCCCATAAGATAGCGGGGCATATTTTCGGGATAATAAGGCAACATACAGTCCAAAATATCGTACATAGTCTCTTTCGGTTCGCCGACGGAAAGCCCGCCGATACCGAAACCGCACTTTGCGTACGGCAAAGTTTCTTTTAAACTCGTAAGCCTTAAATCCTTGAACACGTTGCCCTGAACTATCGGAAAAAGCATCTGTTCTTCGTTTTTATGGTGATTATAGCACCTGTCGAGCCATTTAAGAGTGCGTTCCATCGCCGTCTTTGAATATTCCTTGGTCGCGCCGAAAGTCGAACACTCGTCGAACGCCATTATTATATCCGCGCCGAGATTGTTTTCGATATCGATAGCCTTTTCGGGGGTGATAAAATGCTTACTGCCGTCTATATGCGAAGAAAAACGTACCCCTTCGTCGGTTATTTTATTGAGTTCTGCGAGCGAAAACACCTGAAACCCGCCGCTGTCGGTCAAAATCGGCTTGTCCCACGCCATAAACTTGTGAAGTCCGCCCGCCGCCTTTACGAGTTCGTCCCCCGGGCGCATATAAAGATGATAGGTGTTCGATAAAATTATCTGCGTTTTGGCGGCTAAAAGGTCGTCGGGCTTTACCCCTTTAACGGTCGCTTGCGTGCCGACGGGCATATAAGTGGGCGTTAAAATATCGCCGTGCGGAGTGTGTAAAACCCCCGCGCGCGCACCCGTTTTACTATCCTGTTTAATTGTTTCGTAATAAAAGTTATTCATAGATTATTAAAAAATGAAACACGCGTCTCCAAAAGAGAAGAACCGATACCGTTCGTCAACGGCGGTCTTATATAATTCCAAAATCTTTTCGCGCGAACAGAGCGCGGAAACGAGCATTATAAGCGTACTCTTCGGCAAATGAAAGTTAGTTATAAGCGCGTCCACACACTTGAACTTATAGGGCGGGTAGATAAATATATCCGTATTCGCTTTAACGGGCTTTATAAGTCCGTTCTCGTCCGCCGCGCTTTCTAACGTCCGAACGCTCGTCGTGCCGACGGCGATTATACGCCTGCCTTCCTTTTTGGCGGCGTTGATTTTTCCCGCCGCTTCTTCCGATATTTCGTAATACTCCGAGTGCATATGGTGGCTTGTTAAATCGTCGCACTTAACCGGGCGGAAAGTTCCTAATCCCACGTGCAGTAGCACGTCCACTATTTCCACGCCCATATCCTTGATTTCCGCAAGCAACTTGTCCGTAAAATGCAGTCCCGCGGTGGGTGCGGCGGCAGAACCGTCCACCTTCGCGTAAACGGTCTGGTAACGGTCTTTGTCCTTTAATTTTTCCTTGATATAGGGCGGGAGCGGCATTTCGCCTACCCTTGAAATTATATCTTCGAACACCCCGTCGAACTTGAATTTTACCCTGCGCGAACCCGTTTCCGCGATATTGCCGATAACGGTCAAGGAAAGTTCGTCGTTTATAATGAGTTTCGTGCCGACGCGCGCTTTTTTCCCGGGTTTAACAAGCACTTCCCACTCGGTCAAATCAAAACGCTTTAATAAAAGTACTTCCACCTTTCCGCCGTGGGCGGTATATGCAAAAAGGCGCGCGGGCAGAACTTTGGTATTGTTTCTGACAAGCACGTCCCCTTTTTTAAGGTATTTTTTTATATCGTAAAAACGTTCGTGATAAATTTTATCCGCACGCCTGTCGTATACCAAAAGCCTTGACGCGTCCCGCGGTTCGACGGGCGTTTGGGCGATAAGTTCTTCGGGCAAATAATAGTCAAAGTCCTGGGTTTT
>Ga0247611_10002778_pt1 | contig 27211 bp, 22 predicted proteins | sample 177DNAGHGhighgp2_FD_192422 | JGI IMG/M metagenome (GOLD analysis project Ga0247611, IMG submission 192422) | Sheep rumen microbial communities from Palmerston North, Manawatu-Wanganui, New Zealand - 1770 DNA GHGhigh gp2 | ecosystem: Host-associated > Mammals > Digestive system > Stomach > Rumen... | reverse complement strand
GAGGATGTGGTGGTTGCCGATGGGATGGGTGAGGAAGTAGCGGGCATCCTGTGGATTGGAGAGCTGGACTACGGCTTGCGTGCGGCACAGATTGGGACGAGCCTCGCAGCGCAGCAGTTGGCCTTCTGCAACGAAATGTCGGGTGAGGTCGCCAGAAACCTTGAAGAGGGTGACTGGACCTTCAGGCATATAGCCGCGAATGCCTACACCGATGCCCGATTCGAAGTGTGTGTCGAGCTCGTAGCGAGTGACCATATCGAGAGGAATGGTGCAGTGGGCAAGCATCATTTCGCCCGTTTCAACGTCGATATGGGCAGGATTGCACTGGAAACCGGAGATGCCGAAAAGGGAACGCACCACCATCATGGAAAGCATTGCAGGTACATCGCCTTCGCAGCCAGCCACAAGACCTTCGGCATTCAGTCGGGCAAGAGCCAGACAACCAGTATTGTGAAGCACGGAGAGGAGGTCGAAACAGCGCAGCGTGAAGCCCCTCAGTTGATACTTATCCACTACCTTACGAAGTGCCTCGTAGATGAGCAAAGCCCCTTCCTTGCCTCCATCGATTTGCGTAGTGCCAAGAGTTGTCAGCACTTCATCGAGAGGAATGTCAACGATTTCGATGCCCAGTCGGTTACGAACAGCCTCATAGTCGGCAGCACTGCTGATGAGCCAGTCGGAGGGCTGACCTATTACTCCCAAACGACAGCCTTGCAGTTGCAGACGAGCCTGTTCGAGGCGAATCAAATTTTCGATGCGGCTACCAATGTACTGCGCCGAGCCGTGCAGAATCTCGCCCTGCATGTGGTTCTGCTGCATGAAAGACAAAATCTCCATTGAGGCAGCCAGCGAGTTGCTAGTGCCAGATGTGAGCAGATAGACGGGCTTGCCGCTCTGCCTGATCTGAGGGAGTAGTGACTTGAAGATGCCTTCCGTGCCGCCCGTACGGACATAGATGAGGCTGAGCACAGCCTGACCGTAGTCGGAGAAGTCGGCTCCTCGCAGGTCGTATTCGATATTCAGCGAACTGAGGAAAGCCTGTGTATTGGCAGAAACTGCCTTTTCATCGTGCAATTGTGACGTAAGAGTGTAGATGGAAATGTCTTTCATAGTAAGGTATTTTTCGTCTCTGCCCTACCCTTTCACTATGCGTTTGATGTCGTTGAGCTTGTTGAGGGCTTCGAGAGGTGTAAGGTTGTTGACGTCGAGATTCAGTATTTCATCGCGAACCTGAGCCAGCACTGGGTCATCGAGTTGGAAGAAGCTGAGCTGCACGTTGTCTTCCTTCTTGGTCAGTTGGATGCTGCCGCCAACCTCGCTGTTCTTGGTGGCTTCGAGCTGTTTCAGCACTTGGTCGGCACGCTTCACGATGCTTGAAGGCATACCTGCAAGCTTGGCAACATGGATACCGAAGGAGTGTTCACTGCCGCCTCGCTCTAACTTGCGCAAGAAGATGACCTTGCCGTCAATCTCGCGAACGCTGACATTGAAGTTCTTGATGCGCGAGTAGGTCTGCTGCATCTCGTTCAACTCGTGGTAATGAGTGGCAAAGAGGGTGCGTGCATGAGCTCGCTGGTTCTCATGTATGTATTCCACTATAGCCCAGGCTATGCTAATGCCATCGTAGGTTGAGGTTCCTCGTCCCAATTCATCGAAGATTACCAACGAGCGCGACGAAAGGTTGTTCAGTATGTTAGAGGCTTCGCTCATCTCCACCATAAAGGTGCTCTCACCCATAGAGATATTGTCGCTGGCTCCCACACGGGTGAAAATCTTGTCCACCATACCGATGCGGGCACGTTCGGCAGGCACGAAGCAGCCAATCTGCGCCATAAGGGTGATGAGAGCCGTCTGCCTCAGCAGAGCACTCTTACCAGCCATATTGGGACCAGTGATGATGATTATCTGCTGCGTCTCGTTGTCGAGGAACACATCGTTGGGGATATAGCGTTCGCCCACAGGCATCTGTGTCTCGATGACCGGGTGACGGCCCTGACGGATATCTATGATATAGGAATCGTCAACAACGGGACGAATATAGTTGTGCTCGCGAGCCGAAAGTGCAAAGGAGAGCAGACAGTCGAGCCGCGCTATGAGGTTGGCATTGATTTGTATCTGCGGAGTGTATTCAGCCAACGCAACGACGAGTTCGTTGTAGAGGCGTGTCTCCAAGGCCAGAATCTTGTCCTCAGCCCCCAGAATCTTCTCTTCGTATTCCTTCAGTTCCTGAGTAATGTAACGTTCAGCCTGTGCCAGAGTCTGCTTGCGCACCCACTCGGCAGGCACCTTGTCCTTGAACGTATTCCTAACCTCCAGATAATAGCCGAATACATTGTTATAGCCTATCTTCAGGCTACTTATTCCAGTCCGTTCAGCCTCCTGCTGTTGCAGTTGCAGCAGATAGTTCTTGCCTCCATAGGCAATCTGGCGCAGCTCGTCGAGTTCCAGATTTACGCCGTTGGCAATGACGTTACCTTTGTTCACAAGCAATGGTGGGTCGGGCTGAATCTCACGGGCTATGCGTTCACGGATGTTGGCACAGGGACTCAACTGTTCGCCTATCTGACGGATTGTTGGGTCGTCGGCCTGTTCGCAGGCTTGCTTTATTTGTTCAACAGCCTGCAGGGCAACCTTCAGTTGCACCACATCGCGAGGCGAAACACGTCCCACGCTCACCTTAGAGATGATGCGTTCGAGGTCGTTGATGGGATGAAGGTTTTCCTCGATGAAGTCGCGGAAATCCGGTTCACGGAAGTAGTAGTCCACCACATCCAGTCGCTGTTCTATCAGTCGCACATCCTTCAAGGGGAAAGTTATCCAGCGGCGCAGCATACGGGCTCCCATAGGAGTTATGGTCTGGTCAATGACATCGCACAACGACTTTCCCTCCTCGCTCATAGAACCCAGCAGTTCCAGTGAGCGCATTGTGAACTTGTCGAGCCGCACGAAGCGTTCTTCCTCGATGCGTCGCAGGGAAGTGATATGACGAATCTGTATGTGCTGGGTAATCTCCAAGTATTGCAGTATGGCTCCACTGGCTACGATGCCACTCTTCAGATGGTCTATACCGAAGCCCTTCAGGTTCTTAACCTCGAAATGTTTCTTCAGTTTGTTTGTGGCAAACTGCTCGGTAAACACCCAGTCGTCCATTTCAAAGACACAATGACGAGTGCCGAATGAACCTTCGAACTGAGGACGACGTCCCCTTTCGAAGAGCACTTCCTTGGGGGCAAAGTTGTCCATCAGTTTGTCCACGTATTCCGGAGTGCCCTCAGCGGTCAGGAACTCACCAGTAGAGATATCGAGGAAGGCAACACCACAAGTGGCTTTGCCGAAATGTACTGCAGCCAGGAAGTTGTTCTCCTTGTAATTGAGCACATTGTCGCTCATTGCCACACCAGGAGTCACAAGTTCCGTAATACCTCGCTTCACGAGTTTCTTCGTCAGTTTCGGGTCTTCCAACTGATCGCATATGGCAACCCTTCGGCCTGCCCTTATGAGTTTCGGCAAGTATGTATCCAGTGCATGATGTGGGAAGCCCGCCATCTCTGTTGGGTTTTCGCCACCGTTGTTCCTCTTAGTAAGGGTAATTCCCAGTATGGCAGAAGCCTCAACTGCATCCTGACAGTAGGTCTCGTAGAAGTCACCACAGCGGAACAGCAATATCGCGTCCGGATGCTTCGCCTTCAAGTCGAAGAACTGCTTCATCATCGGTGTTAAGCCCTCTGTCTTTGCCATAGCCTTAATTATTTGATTGATTGCTGCCGATGCGCTGGATGGTAGGCTTGATATCGCGAGTGTAGTCTGTGCCCAAAGCCTCTATGCGTCCTTTGGGATTCAGCAGTATGAAGTACGGAAGATTACGGATGCCGAATTTTCCGACAAGAGGACTTGCCCAGCCACGATGGTCGCAATAGGTGTGCCAATGCAGTGTATCGCCGCTGTTTTCGTTCTGTTCCCTGTAAGCAAGGTCGAGACTGTAGGTGAGTGCCGACAGACTGTCGGGATATTGCTGCAAGGCCTGACGCGTAAAGTAGTTGGCTGTGGACGAACCATGTTTCCACTCTGCCCAGAAACTGACAAGCATCCAACGGCCTCGCTGCATTTTCACGATGTTGTTCTTGGGCAATTTTCCACCAACATTCAGAAGCTGCTTGCCACGATGTTGCTCGACTGGCAGCACAGAGTCTGCACCCTCCACGCGCTCGTTGCCAAGACTGAAAGCATCGCCTTTGATGCTAACCTCGGTTCCAGAATGAGCTATGAAGCGAAGCGTAGAGAAGTTGGGATAGAGAATAACCCAGGTGTATTGCTCATTAGCATCGGGCAAGCGAGTTTCGTACTTGAACTTGCCGCGAACAACATGCAGGGTATCGATGGTAGAAAGACCACCATCGGGACTGAAAAGCAGAAGGTCGGCCTGTGGCAGATTTTCGTACTCGCCAGTTATGCGTAGTCTTCCTCGCTGCGGTCCACAGGAAGACAATAGTAAGAAAAGGAAAAGGACAACCCCCACCCCTAACCCTCCCCGAGGGGAGGGAGTGTAAACACTTATGGGATGTGGTAAATTGGGCATTATTTCAGAAGGGATGCGATGGTGCTGGCGTACTGGGCGAACTCGAGGTCATCCTTGGCACGAGCCTTGAGTGATCCGTCGCGCTCGATGGCCTGACGCAGATTGTTGACAACACCTGCGGTGTCACCTGTACGAGCAGCCAGAATAGCCTGCAGATAGGCTGTTACGCCGTCGCCGTTCTTGATGGCTGACAGAGTCTGACGCGCAGCAGCATAGTCGTTGTTGAGCAACTGTGCCAACGCAGCAGAGTTGCTGGCAGTTCCATTGAGATTCTGAGCAGCCTGAGCGTAATTACCTTTGGCAAGGTTGTAGCAGCCCATAACCTCCTGATAAGAATTGGCACCGAAGCCCTGAGCCAGATAAGACTCGGCCTGAGCCGTGTTACCCTGACGGAGAGACATCAGAGCCATATTTGTGTTAACTTCAGATGAACGTGTGTTAACATTCTTGGCTTTTGCCAAATACTCGGAAGCAGCAGCATAGTCGCCCTGAGCATAAGCCACCTGTGCCTGATTGTTGAGGGCACGGAAGTCGTTGGGATAGAGACGCTGAATAGTCTGGTTCCATTCCTTCTGTTCGTTAGGAGTCTCCACCAGCATGGTAGCACCATAGACCAGTTCCTCGAGGCTCAGCTTTGAGGGGTCTTTCTTGTACTGGTCGAGAATTTCATCGTCGCTACGACCGATTACCTCGTAGTTTACAATGAGGCGTGCACGACGCAACTCGGGCATGATGCCGTCCTTGATGTCGGTGTAGATGGCACTCATGTTGCGAATCTGCTCCTCGCGCTGTTCTGGATCTTCGTACATAGACAGGACGCTCAGAATCACCTTCTTGTCCTGAAGGTTGCTGGCACTAATCAGTTCCTGGAAACCTTCCCAGTCCTCAGCAGTGTAGCGAGTATTGATGTCGGCATCCATCTTAATCTTCTTCAGCTCGTTCTTCAGATATTCGGCGCTGACGTTCTGACGGCGCTCGGCCAGTTTCTCGTTGAACGAATAGCGACCATCGGGAGAAGCATAGGCGCTGACCTCGATGGCATCCAAGGCACGGCCCTCGGCATCGTCGTTGATTTCACGCAGAACACGTACAAGGTCCTTGAGGCTCACGCTCTCAAGTTCGCTGGTGCGAATGTTTGACTGAGCAATGAGGAACTTAATATTGGCTTCCTGCTTCTGAGATATCACGCGCTGGAACTGGTCGGGAGCAACGGACATGCTTGTACTGTTGAGACAGCTTGTCAGTAAGTCCTCAGTAGCTCTTACCCCATAACCAATTTTGACATCCGGCATCTCCTTAACCTTGTTCTTAAGCTTCACATCGAACTTCATGATGAGGTCGCTCTTCAGCATCTCAGGAGTATAGCGGAAGTTGGCCTTCATATTGTAGGTTCCACCCAACTTATAGTTTACATCAGTACCATTGCCTTCTACCTTCTCGCCCTGATATGTAACGCTCTGGGCACTGGTTTCGCCTGTAGCATACTTGAGCACGGGAGTGGCAGTAATCTGAGCCTTCTTCTTCATGAACTTCTCAGGGAAGGTTACGGTAATCTGTGCAGGAACCTCACCACCCTGTTCAACCAGAGGAGTTGGTGTTACCTTGAAATTATCGGAAGTTAATCTACCTAATTTGCTGCAACCTGTCAGCATTGTGGCTGCAGCCACAACAAATAGAAAATACTTTTTCATCGTTGATAAGTATATGTTATTAATTTAGAATCATTCTCCAAAAGTGCTGCAAAGGTACGCATTTATCGTGAATGCACAAAATTACAAGTATTAATATGTGTAAAACAGCACTTAATCATAGATTAATGTATGCAATCGTGAAGTGTCGAACATTTCACGGGCAATATCGCAAAGCTGCTGCGACTCCAAACGGTTGATGTCAGCACAATACTGCTCCAAGGAGCATGTATCGCCCAAGTGCAGAAGTCGGCGTCCCATACCTATTGCTACATTCTCGCCATTTTCCCATGCTTGAATAGTCTGTCCGCACATCTGCCGTTTTGCTGCTGCCAACTGACTCGCAGATAGTGGTGAATCGATGAGTTTCTCCAATTCACGGTGTACTAATTTCCGGCAACGCTCTACATCCTCGTGGTCGCAACCGAAATATGTCGTCCAAACACCAGTATCAGTGTAACCGGTAAGACTGCTCTCGACGGTATAAACCAAACCTCGTCGTTCGCGCATACTTACATTAAGGCGTGAGTTCATGCCTGGTCCGCCTAGTATGTTGGTGAGCAAAGCAAGTCCCATATATCTCTCATCGCCCAAAGCACAGGCTTGACAGCCAATGATGACATGGGCTTGATGGGTGTTCTTCTTTATGCGAGAAGTGAGAGGTGAGAGGTGAGAAGAAGTGAGAGGTGAGAAACGAGGTTCTATATGTGCATAAAGATTCTTTTCTGTAGAGGATATTAGGGAGGAAGCCATCTTTTCTACAACTCGAAGAGTGACGTCGCCATATACGAAAAGCACCATACGGCTGGGATGATAGAGGCGACGGGTGAAAGCTGCAAGGTCCTCAGTTTGGTACTGACGCAAGCGGTCGGCTTCGCCAAGGATGTTACGTCCAATGGGATGATTGGGGAACAGCAACGCATCGAAATCGTCGTAGATGAGTTCTGACGGCGAGTCGTTATAACTTTCTATCTCATCTATAACAACCTCCACCTCATGCTCAATCTCGTTCTGTGGAAAGGTGCTGAAGAAAGTGATGTCAAAAAGAAGGTCGAGAGCCCGCGACAGATACTTGCGCAAAGTAGTGCAATAATACACTGTGTGTTCCTTTCCAGTGTAAGCATTAAGGTCGCCGCCTACTGCCTCCATGCGATTAATGATATGCCATGAGCGCCGCCGCTGGGTTCCCTTGAATGACATATGCTCGATGAAATGTGCCATTCCGGATTCCGATTCCAATTGGTCGCGCGTTCCGGCATCTACTGCCAGTCCGCAATAAACGACCTGTCCCGGATGTTGGTCAACTACCACGCGAAGTCCGTTATCGAGGGTTGTGGTTTCTATCATTGTGAGGTTATGCGGTTTTACGGTTATAAGGTTTTGAGGTTTTACGGTTGCAATAGGTAAAGGAGGGACTCGGGACCGAGATTGAAAAGGAGGTCAACAATACTGAGGTCAGGCATAAACCCATTCTTGTCCGAGAATAGTTGGTAATAGGGAGCCCCTCCCCTCTGCCCCTTCCGATGGAGGGGAAAGTCCTTCCGTATTTTATCCTCTCCCTTCGGAGAGAGTTGAGAGAGGGGGGCTATCTGCTCCATAACCATTTCCTGAAGAGCCTGATTATAGTCGGCAAGGAACTCCCATTTCTTTTCGTAAAAGGGAGCGAAATCATCGGCATAATACTCGAAAAACGGAGTACGACGATAACTGCTCACGAGCGCATTCCAATGGAGATGACGCCAATTACCATGATCGCTGATGCGAATGTCACGCATAGGAGTATGGTAAGGCACGAATTTCACCACAGGAATGGTAAGGGCAAGAGGACCGTTGGGCGATGCTATGTAGCAACGGTTGCGAAGAGTCTGCTTACTATATGGTTCGTCTATATCAATAACGATCGATGGTTCTCGCACCAACTGAGCATAGTACGAAACGGGAGCCAGATAGTAAGAAGACAGCTTCATCCTTAATCCTTCACCCTTCACTTAATATTGTCCACCCAACGGAAGAGACGATTCCATCGGATTCCACCATTGAACATTCCGTAGTCGGGACTCTTTGAGAACCAAATCATAATGGGTTTACCAACGATATGGTCTTCAGGAACGAAGCCCCAATAACGAGAGTCGGCAGAACAGTGACGATTGTCGCCCTGCATCCAATAGTAGTCCATCTTGAAGGTATAGGAATTTGTCTTATCTCCATTAATAAGGATATCACCCTTGGGAGTAACCTCCAACTTGTTTCCCTCGTACTCACGGATGCAACGCTCATATACAGGCAGATTCTCAAGGTTCAGCGTTATGCTGGCTCCTTTGGCAGGAATCCATATTGGTCCGTAGTTGTCAACAGTCCAATGTTTATTACCATTCAAGGGATACAGATTGTCGCTATCGTCCTGCGGCAGCAACTCCACGCTGAGCACAAGGTCCTTACGCTGACGCATAGCCTCAGCCATCTTGGCTGTAAGCGGACATATACCACCGTTGTAGAGGTCGCGATAGTCGGAAAAGGACAAACCAATCTCACGAATAAAGTCCTCGGGCAGCGAGGCCTGTGCCAGCTCCACCTGATAGAGATACTGAACATTATCGGGCTCTTTATTGGCCTTTCCATCGAGATAGATGATGCGGTCCTTGATTTCTAAAGTCTGACCGGGCAAGCCAACACAACGCTTGACATAGTTCTCACGACGATCGACAGGACGACTGTCAACCTCACCGAACAACTGTGGATTATTACGGATGTACTGGCTACCAATATCGTGAATTTCTGCGAACATCTGACGGCGCTCAAGGGCACTCATACTATCGAGTTCCAAATGTCCGAAATTACGCTCATAGAGCTGGCGTCCGTAGCCATAGCACATGATGTAGTAGTCCTGATTCTGCTGACCCAAAGCCACGGTGTCGCCAGAAGGATAATTAAACACAACAATATCGTTGAGTTGGACTGGCTTGGGGGAAATGCGCTTATATTCCCACTTAGGCCAAGGAATGTAGCTCTGTATTCCACCTATAGGCAGCGTATGCTGACAAAGAGGCATAGAAAGTGGTGTCATCGGAGCACGGGCTCCATACGCAGTTTTTGATACATAGAGATAATCGCCAACTAATAGACTTTTCTCCAAGCTGCTCGATGGAATGGTATAGTTCTGGAAGAAATAGATATTCACGAAATATACTGCAACAAGGGCGAACACTATGGCATCTACCCAACTCATTATTGAACGGGTGAGAGGGTTCTCGAGTTCCTTCCACCAGCCCCACTTAATGCGCTTGGTAATGTAGGCATCAAAAACAAAGGGGACTGTGAGATAGCCCCACCAAGAGGCCTTAATCCACACAAGGAAAGCCACGAGAGCAAGACTGAAACCAATGCCGTAGGTCCAATCCTTCCAAGTTAGCTTATTTTCTTCTATCTTTTTCATAATTTTATTTATGGGGTGAATGGGCTGGATGGGTTAGAAATTAAACAAATCGTCCATAGTGAGCAGACCACTATGCTTAGCTGTATATTCTGCAGCAAGCACAGCACCAAGGGCAAAGCCACGACGATTGTGAGCATCGTGTGTAATAGTAATCTGGTCGGCATCGCTGTTCCAAGTGATACTGTGGATGCCAGGAACCTCATCGCGACGCTCACTATTAACACAAAGTTTATCGGTAGGAACATCAGCACTACCTTCTACGGTTCCATCGGGCTGAGTGAGCTGACCAAACTGCCAGCCATTCATCCTGTCTATCTCGGCTGTCAGTTCTTCTGCCAAAGTGATGGCTGTGCCACTGGGATGGTCGAGTTTGTGGATGTGATGAACTTCGTCAAGCACAGGCGTATATGCCGGGAACTGGTTCATAATTCGAGCCAAATAGCGATTTACAGCACGGAATATAGTAACTCCAAGACTAAAGTTGGAACTCCAGAAAAGGGTTTGACCTTCTTCGGTGCACATACGTCTTACATCATCGCCATGTTCCTTCAGCCATCCAGTGCTGCCGCTTACCACTTTCACATTGTGACTGAAAGCACGCAAATAGTTATCATAAGCAACATGGGGAGCTGTAAATTCGATGGCAACATCGGCACTTTGGAACTGTGGACTATCGAAGTCCTGCTGGTTATCAATATCTATGATGGATACAATCTCGTGACCGCGACTGAGGGCTATTTCCTCTATCATACGACCCATCTTACCGTAACCTATAAGAGCTATTTTCATATTTATAGTGATAAAAATTTCTGCAAAGATAGGGAATATCAGCGAAAAAGCGTACTTTTGTTATGCATTTTTAAGATTTATACTGTGGAGAAACTCCTACACTACGTCTGGAAACACAAACTCTTACCCCTGAAAGCCCTGTTAACGACCGACGGGCAGGAAGTGGAAATTATAGATACAGGACTGGCAAACCAGAACGCTGGTCCCGATTTCTTTAATGCGAAAGTACGCATTGGCAATACCATGTGGGCTGGCAACGTGGAAATACACTTGCGTTCCAGCGACTGGTATCGGCATGGACATGATACTGACGAAGCCTACGACAATGTTATTTTGCATGTGGCTTCTGTTGTGGACATGGATGTATTTACAACTTCAGGTAAAAAGTTGCCACAACTGCAACTGGACATTCCTGCTGATATGAGCCTGAGATACGAAACGTTGAAAAGAACAGAGGACTATCCGCGTTGCTTTCGTGTAGTTCCTACCATCAACGAATTTAAAGTTCATGCATGGATGGACACCTTAATGGTGGAACGGCTTGAAGACAGGGCTAAGCAGGTTAAACAACGTTTGCAAAACACGCAGGGAAACTGGGAATGGGCTTTGTTCGTAACACTATCACGAAACTTCGGCTTCGGCATTAACGGCGATGCCTTTGAGACATGGGCTAATCGCATTCCTCTTGACAAAATAGGGAAACATCGCGACGAACTATTCCAAATAGAGGCTATATTTCTTGGAATGGCAGGATTGTTGGAGGACGCCTCACTGCCTTCTAATTCGAAACCCGATGACTATTTCCGTCAGCTTCAACGCGAATTTTCATACCAATGCCACATGTTTGGACTTGGGGCTATAATGCCTTATCAACAATGGAAATACCTGCGACTCCATCCGCAGAACTTCCCCCACATCCGTCTATCAGAACTTGCCTGGATGTACCATAAAGGTTGTGTAACCCTGTCGAAACTGAAGGAAGCAGTAATGGAGGAAAAGCCTCTGGAGGCTCTGCGCAATATTCTGGTGGCACAAACTCCAGATTATTGGAATACCCACATGATGTTTGGCTGTCCTATCGACGAACGTAAATTGCATCTGAGCCGCAGCTCGCAAAACCTTATCATTATAAACACCGTGATACCAGTTCTATACACCTATGCTATGACACACAACGACTGGGTGATGCGTGAAAAGGTGCTGGATTTATTGCGAATGCTACCTGCAGAGGAAAACTACATCATGAGACAGTGGTTGGGATGTGGTCTGAAGGTTACTACGGCTGCCGACAGCCAAGCACTGATACAACTGAAGAAACAATACTGCGACCGCAACGATTGTCTGCGTTGCAGTTTTGGATATGAATATTTAAGTTCCCGACTATGACACACGAACTTAGAATGAAGGTGCGAGACTATGAATGTGACCTTCAGGGCATTGTCAACAATGCAAACTACCAACATTATACAGAACACGCCAGACATGAGATGCTGTTAGGACTTGGAGCATCATTCGCAGAACTGCACAACAAAGGGATAGATGCTGTGGTTGCCAGAATCACCCTGTCATACAAGACTCCGCTTCATAGTCAGGACGAGTTCGTTGTGCGTTCTAAAGTGGAGAAAGAAGGCATAAAATATGTCTTTCATCAGGATATCGTTCGTCTGCCTGACGAAAAACTGGCCTGTCGCGCTAAAGTGGACATTGTGGCAGTGGTCAACGGTAAATTGGTAGCTCAATGTCCGGAACTGGATCAATTCTTTATTTGAAATATATGAGCGAGCAAGAGATTCTATACAGCATGGCACTAACACGAGTGCTACCCTACCAGTCACAGGTGCAGAAGACTTTGCTGGATGCTGCAGGCTCGGCAACGGCTCTGTTCGAAGCGCACAAAGACCTAAAGCAACTCATACCAGAGGTTTCGGACAGGTTGGGCGATACGATAGCAGAAATGGGCAGCCAGCTGAAACGAGTAGAACAGGAGGTGAATTTTGCCCAGAAGAATCATATACGCATCATTCACTACGATGATTCCGAATATCCGGCACGATTGCGAGAATGTCCCGATGCACCGATAATTATTTTTTATCGCGGAACAGCAGACCTTAACAGCCGTCACATACTGAGTATCGTAGGAACACGCAAAGCCACTGAATACGGAAGGGATTTCTGTGCACACTTCCTGCGCGATATATCAAAGATGTGTCCTGATGTCCTGGTAATAAGCGGCTTGGCATATGGTATAGATATCTGTGCTCACCGTCAGTCGCTGGCAAATCATTTGTCAACCATAGGAGTACTGGCTCACGGAATGGACCAAATCTATCCCAGGATGCACAGGCAGACGGCAATAGAGATGCTAAGTCATGGTGGACTGCTGACAGAATATATGAGCCAAAGTACAGCCGAAAAACTGAACTTCGTAAGCAGAAATCGTATCGTAGCTGGCATTTCTGATGCCATAGTTGTGGTAGAGAGCGCCGAAAAAGGTGGAAGCCTTATCACTGCAGGCTTAGGCAATGACTATGGACGCGACGTCTTTGCTGTTCCAGGAAGGATACGCGATGCGGCCTCAACAGGCTGTAACCTACTGATTCGTGACAACAAAGCCTCCCTGCTACAATCGGCAGAAGAATTTGTTGAAGCGATGGGATGGATTTCGAAGGATATGGAAAACCGCCCTATTCAACGGGAGTTGTTCCCAGAACTAAGCGAGGATGAAAAACGCATATTCCAAGCACTTAAGAATACTGAGGGAAAAACTTTGAACTCGCTAACCGTAGAGACTGATATGCCAGTAAGCAAACTTAATAGCATACTCTTTGAAATGGAAATGCGCGGCATTGTTCGTCTGCTAAGCGGTGGAACATATCGTCTTTTATAAAACAACATACAACCTATGCATGCACTAATAAAACTAAGCCATTGGCTCGCATCACACGCATCGCTTTTCATCATCGCTATTGCGGTTATTACATTTTTCATTCCAGAACTCTTCGTATGGGTACGCGGAACGACACAAACAGCAATCCTCGGCATTATAATGCTGACGATGGGATTAACCCTGACGACCAATGATTTCCGCATATTAGCACATCGTCCGTTTGACATATTGATTGGTGCCTGTGCTCAGTTCTTTATTATGCCATGTGTTGCATGGCTGCTGGTGAGAGTTTTTCATCTGGAGCCTGCATTGGCATTGGGAATACTGTTGGTGGGGTGCTGCCCAGGCGGCGTATCAAGCAATATTATGTCATTCCTATGTCGTGGAGATGTAGCGTTCTCTGTAGGTATGACATGCGCCTCTACCCTACTGGCTCCTGTTATGACTCCCTTACTTATGGAAATAACGGCTGGTGAAATCATCAAGATAGATACAATAGGAATGTTCCTAAATATTCTCATAGTAACGATTATTCCTGTTGGAATTGGATGTTTTCTCAACTACACCTATTCCAAGAGCAAACATTTCCCAACGATTCAGAGCCTGATGCCAGGTCTGAGCGTAATAAGTCTGGCCTGTATAGTAGGTGGCGTTATCTCCACCGTACACGATGCCCTCATTGCACGTGGTCTGATACTTTTCATCTGGACGTTCGCCGTCGTATTCTGTCACAATACTCTGGGGTATATCCTTGGTTATACCGCTGGTAAAATGGCACATTTCTCTACAGCAAAGAAACGCACTATCTCAATAGAGGTTGGTATGCAGAACGCAGGACTGGCGACCGTACTTGCAGGAAATTTCTTTGCAGCTCAGCCTTTAGCCGTTCTGCCTTGTGCAATATCATGTGCTTGGCACAGCATTAGCGGTACCATTCTGGCAGGTCTATTCTTACGCTTCGACAAATGGAGAAATAAAGCCTCGTAACTATTCTACAACGGCTTTCAAAAGGATGACATCTGACAGAGGACGGTCTGTTGAATCGGTTGCAACGGATTGTATTGCCTTTACCACCTTCATTCCGTCTATCACATGACCGAAGACGGTGTATTGTCCGTCGAGATGAGGCGAGCCGCCATATTGCATATAATCGTTCCACATATCGCGAGACATCTCTATGCTTTTTTCGTCAAGCATTCCACGTACCTTTCCGAGAGCTGTTTCACTCCATGACTCGCCATACACTATGTAAAACTGCGAACCTGAAGAACGCCATTCGGGATTAACATCGTCAGGCTCGCGAGCTGCCGCCAAGGCACCACGAACATGGAACAACCAAGGCAAGCGAATTTCTGCAGGCAAAGTATAATCGATGGAATCGCGGCTTTTTATGAGACTGCGTGTGTCGCCACCTTGAATCATAAATCGCTTTATAACCCTATGAAACAACGTGCTGTCGAGTTGTCCCTCACGAGCCAAACGCAGGAAATTGTCGCGGTGGAGTGGAGTCTCGTCGCTAAGCTCCACACGAATCATACCCATTGTAGTTTCTAACCTAACTACAGCTGGGTGCGGCTTTTTGGCTTCAGCAGCTACAGCAGCTATTAAAAACAAGAAACACAACAACCTTATTCGCATTATTTCAGAATCTGGGCTGCATGTTCCTTAGTGTTTACCTGTTTCCCTGCAAATATCTGTTCGATAATGCCTTCTTCATTAATAATAAAGGTAGTACGTATGGTTCCCATCGTCTTTTTGCCATACATAGTCTTTTCGCCCCATGCACCCATAGCTTCCATCAGTGTCCTATCCACATCAGCAATCAATGGGAATGGCAAAGAATGTTTCTCCTTGAACTTAACATGAGAAGCTGCAGAGTCTTTACTCACGCCTACCACCTCATATCCAGCACCCTGCAATTCTCCATAGCGGTCGCGCAGACTGCAGGCCTCAGCCGTACAACCACTGGTATTGTCCTTGGGATAGAAGTACAGCACCAGTTTGCGTCCCCTGTAATCACTCAGATGGATATCCCGTCCCTGTTCGTCCTTACCCAGCACCTCGGGTGCCTTATCTCCAATGTTCATACTTTAATAATTAAATGATTTTGCCGCAAATATACTATATTATAAATATATGACAAAAGAAATGTGTAACTTTGTACCGTATGAAAGCACCTCAACTCAAATATTACAACTTAGGAACCGACGTGGTGGCGTTCAGCACTACACGTCAAGGAGGTTACGGCACAGGAAACTATGCAGAGTTCAACATCACTCACTATTGCGGTGATGACCCAATGGCTGTAAAGCAAAACCGCAAGGCTTTATGCAATGTATTAGGCATTGAAGACGATCATCTTATTCTTCCTCGACAGACGCACCAAACAAACATCCGTCAGATTGATGAAGCGTTTCTTGCCCTTCCCGAAACTGAGCGCAACGAGATATTGGAAGGCGTAGATGCCGTAGTAACAAACCTGTCAGGTGTATGCATCGGAGTTTCCACAGCAGACTGCATTCCCATCCTTCTACACGACCCTGTTCACCATGTTGTAGCTGCCGTTCATGCCGGCTGGCGCGGCACAGTTGCACGTATCATTGAAAAGACCATAAAGACGATGAGCGATAATTACGATTCAAAGCCAAATGATATGGTGGCACAGATAGGTCCAGGCATCAGTCTCGATAGTTTTGAAGTAGGTGATGAAGTCTATGACGCTTTCCGAGAAGCGAACTTCGATATGCCTCTCATCAGCAAGAGATATGAGAAATGGCACCTTGACCTGCCCGAATGCAACCGCCTTCAGTTGCTTGCCTGCGGAATACCATCCCCCAATATTGCCGTCTCAACCTTCTGCACCTATCAAAACCCAGACACTTTCTTCTCCGCCCGTCGCCTCACTATCCACTCCGGCCGCATCTTCACCGGCCTCCTATTAAGAAAACACACCGTCTATTAAACCCTATATATAAGCCTCATAGAGGAACATTATTTCTAACTATTAGTATGACGAATGGAAGACTACTAATGCACAAGGTGGAACATTACTAATGCATAAGGCGACATATTATTATTCACCAATAATATCAATATCTATGGAGGATGGTATCTCCTGAGAACTATGACTGTAATTATATACTATCGTCAATTTATTATATTCATAATTCATCTGGATACAAGGATTATCTTCTATATTTACCTCCGTCCAAAAATTGGTATATGTTGATTGAAAAGAAGAAGGATTAAGATGATAATATATTTCTGTAGGTTCGCCCCAATAGGAAACCGCCTTATCCGTCATCTTTCTATATACATCCATACATTCCGCATTAGACGTATGAAGATGGCGTAAAAGCACATGATTTACTTTATCATTAAAGACATAAAAACTAGCAACAAAGTCAATATCTTCCACTTTTATATCAGAAACTACAGCCAAACCTTTAAGTATACTCCCATCATCTATATAGACTTCACTTTCTTCACGAATGACTCCAATATATGAGTGTTTCAGTTGGTTATATGTCTTTCCATATAAACTAACAAAATATGGGATGTCTATTATTGTAACCTTCTCTTCACTTTCAGAGTTACATGAGATATTCAATATGGACAAATATATTATCGTGAAAAATAGCAATAACTTCTTCATTATCTACTTGTTCAATTTATAAAAATGAAAGCACCGCAGAGGGTATTCCACGGTGCTTTCTTAAATATGCCTTCTTTAATCGCAAAGTTTTGCGGAGATGAACTCGCGGTTGAGGCGAGCGATGTTGGCGATGGTCTCGTTCTTTGGGCAAACGGCCTCGCAGGCACGAGTGTTAGTGCAGTTGCCGAAGCCCAGTTCGTCCATCTTAGCCACCATGTTCTTAGCACGACGAGCAGCTTCTACACGACCTTGTGGAAGGAGGGCGAGTTGGCTGACCTTCGAGCTTACGAATAGCATGGCAGATCCGTTCTTACAAGCTGCTACGCAGGCGCCACAACCGATGCAAGAAGCGCAGTCCATAGCCTCGTCGGCATCCTCCTTGGGGATGAGGATGGCGTTGGCATCCTGAGCCTGACCAGTGCGGATGGTGGTATAGCCGCCAGCCTGGATAATCTTATCGAAAGCACCGCGGTCAACCATGCAGTCCTTGATGACTGGGAAGCCGGCTGAGCGCCAAGGCTCTACGGTGATGGTGTCACCGTCCTTGAAGCGACGCATGTAGAGCTGGCATGTGGTGGCTCCGCGCTCGGTCTTACCGTGTGGCGTACCATTGATGTACAGCGAGCACATTCCGCAGATACCCTCGCGGCAGTCGTGGTCGAACACGAAAGGCTCCTTACCCGAGGCGATGAGTTCCTCGTTCATGATGTCGAGGGCCTCGAGGAATGAGGTATCGTCGGGTATATTCTTCAATACATGGGTATCGAAGTGGCCCTTTTCTTTGGGGCCGTTCTGTTTCCAGAACTTGATGGTAACTGATATATTCTTAGCCATGATGTTTAATTCTTATAGTTACGTGTTTGTACCTTGATTGCCTCATACTCCAGGGGCTCCTTGATGAGTTCGGGATCCTTGTCAGCACCCTGATACTCCCAGCAGCCAACATAGAAGAAGTTCTTATCGTCGCGCTTAGCTTCACCTTCCTCGGTCTGGTATTCCTCGCGGAAGTGACCGCCGCAGGACTCATTACGAGAGAGAGCATCGTGAGCCACGAGTTCACCCATTGTGAAGAAGTCGCGCAGATGAATAGCCTTATCGAGCTCTACGTTGAGACCTTCCTTCGAGCCGGGCACGAACAGGTTGGTGTCGAACTCCTTCTGCAGTTCTTTCATCTTCTGGATACCAGTCTTAAGACCTTCGGCTGTGCGACCCATACCTACATACTCCCACATAATGTGTCCGAGTTCCTTATGGATAGAGTCAACAGAACGCTTACCCTTGATGTTCATGAGACGGTCGATTTCGGCCTGAACACCCTTTTCAGCCTCAGCGAACTCAGGCAGATCGGTGCTGACCTTCGGCCAGATAGCCTGGTCTGCCAAATAGTTCTGAATGGTATAAGGAAGTACGAAGTAACCGTCGGCAAGACCCTGCATAAGAGCAGAAGCACCGAGACGGTTGGCTCCGTGATCGGAGAAGTTACATTCACCAATAGCGAAGAGGCCAGGAATGCTGGTCTGCAACTCGTAGTCAACCCAAACGCCGCCCATTGTATAATGGATAGCAGGATAAATCATCATGGGCTTGTAGTACTTCACGCCGTTGATTTCGTTGGCGAGGTCGCCAGGATATACGTCGGTAATCTCCTCGTACATATCGAAGAGGTTGCCGTAGCGCTGCTTCATAGCATCGAGGCCCAAGCGGTTGATGGATTCAGAGAAGTCGAGGAATACGGCAAGACCTGTGTTGTTGACACCGAAGCCCTTGTCGCAACGCTCTTTGGCTGCACGAGAGGCAACGTCGCGAGGCACGAGGTTACCAAAGGCAGGATAGCGGCGCTCCAGATAGTAGTCGCGGTCCTCTTCGGGAATCTCCCAGCCCTGCAGTGTACCAGCCTGCAGTTTCTTGGCATCTTCCAATTTCTTGGGTACCCAAATACGACCGTCGTTACGCAGAGACTCTGACATGAGAGTGAGCTTTGACTGCTTGTCACCGTGAACGGGGATACAGGTGGGGTGAATCTGCACATAAGCAGGGTTGGCCATATAGGCACCCTTGCGATAGCACTGGATGGCAGCGGTGCAGTTGCAACCCATAGCGTTCGTAGAAAGGAAGTATGCGTTACCGTAACCACCAGTGGCGATTACTACAGCATTAGCTGTGAAGCGCTCCAGCTTACCTGTTACGAGGTTCTTGGCAATGATACCACGAGCACGACCGTCAACGATTACTACGTCCTCCATCTCGTAGCGGGTGAAGAGCTTCACCTTGCCAGTCTTCACCTGAGCAGAGAGAGAAGAGTAAGCACCCAGCAGAAGCTGCTGACCTGTCTGACCCTTGGCGTAGAATGTACGGCTTACCTGAGCACCGCCGAACGAACGGTTGGCAAGCATACCGCCGTATTCGCGAGCGAAGGGAACACCCTGTGCCACGCACTGGTCGATGATGTTGTTAGAAACCTCTGCCAGACGATAGACGTTGGCTTCGCGTGCACGATAGTCGCCACCCTTAACAGTATCGTAGAACAGACGATAAACAGAGTCGCCGTCGTTTTGATAGTTCTTAGCAGCATTGATACCACCCTGTGCAGCGATGGAGTGTGCACGACGGGGACTGTCCTGAATGCAGAAATTATACACATTGAAACCCATCTCGCCCAATGAGGCAGCTGCTGATGCACCAGCCAGACCTGTACCTACTACGATGACGTCGAGCTTCAGCTTATTCTTGGGGTTCACCAGACGTTGGTGTGCCTTATATTCCTTCCACTTCTCAGGCACTGGACCTGCAGGAATCTTAGAATCTATTACTTTTGCCATAATGTTTTAATTACGATTTAGGAATTACGAATTACGATTAAGCAGCGCAGCAGAGGCTGGGAGCGCAACCGAAAGCGAAGGCCAGCACTACTGCAAGGAACATGAGCACCAGAAGGGTCACATATATGCAACCGATAACACGCCAGCGGCATAACCATATCTTACCGCTCCAACCCAGTGTCTGCAGAGCCGACCAGAAACCATGTGTCAGGTGGAACCACAGGGCACAGAGCCAGATGATGTACAATACAACATAGACAGGACAAGAGAATGTCTCGACAATCCAACCGAAACCATCGGTGGGTGAGCAGGTAAGGCCTTCCCAGCCCATCAGTTCGGCAAACATCATGTTGTACCAGAAGTTAAACAAATGAAGGCATAGACCCAGGCACACGATAATGCCCAACACCAGCATGTTCTGGCTTGCCCACTCCACCTTTTCAGGCTTGTCGGTCACAGCATAACTGCTGGCTCCGCGAGCACGACGGTTCTGAATCGTCAGCACGAATGCATAGACGATGTGCAGAACAGCCAGGAAAGCCAGTCCCAAGGTTGCAGCAACAGCATACCAGTTGGCACCAAGCAGTTCACAAATCGTGTTGTAGGCATCCTTCGAGAAAAGGGCCGCCACGTTCATGCTACCATGAAACGTCAGGAACAGGATAAGTGCCAAGCCGGTAACGGACATGATTACTTTCCTGCCGATTGATGAATTAGTTAACCACATAGAATTTAGGATTGATTAAAGTTGTTAATAATTTGTTGTTACTTAGTTTTGGGTATTAGAATGGCGCAAATTTAAGATTTTTTTACCATTCTCACAAACATTTCAGCCAAAAGCTACGTTGTAAATAGGCAAAATTAGTATTGACAAGACAGCAGGTTCTCATACCTTACATTAAAATATGCACGCGTAAGAGGGGAATTGTCAAGGAAAATCACTACATTTGCAGTGGAATCCAAAAGACAACGATGAAGGAACATTACGACGTCGTAGTGGTGGGAGCAGGCCATGCAGGTTGCGAGGCGGCTTGCGCGGCAGCACAGATGGGCGCACAGACGCTGCTCATCACTATGGACATGAACAAGATAGCACAGATGTCGTGCAATCCCGCAGTTGGCGGCATTGCGAAGGGACAGATTGTGCGTGAGATCGACGCACTGGGAGGACACATGGCACAGGTTACTGATGCAACAACGCTTCAGTTCCGAATGCTTAACCGCTCGAAGGGACCTGCTATGTGGAGTCCACGTGCCCAATGTGACAGAGGTCGCTTTATCTGGGCTTGGCGTCAGGTGGTGGAGAACCAACCCAACCTCTCAATCTGGCAGGACCAGGTAAAGGAACTGCTGGTCGAAGGAGGAAGAGTGACTGGCGTCGAAACCTACCTGGGAGTGACATTTACTGCTCGCTGCGTAATCATAACGGCAGGAACATTTCTCAATGGACTGATGCACATCGGGCGCACAAAGTTGGCAGGCGGACGCTGTGCCGAACCGCCCTCGCTACGCCTTTCTGAAAGTATAGCACAGCATGGCATTACTGTTGGGCGAATGAAGACAGGAACACCTGTACGCATAGACGGGCGCTCGGTTCACTTCGACGAAATGACCTTGCAACCAGGCGACACAGACTTCCATAGATTCAGTTATCTCAACCTCCTCCCAACCTCCCCGAGGGGAGGAGAAAACACTCTCCCTTGCTACATAACATATACGAACCCTGCTGTACACGAACGCTTACGTCAAGGTCTGCCCGACTCGCCACTTTTCAACGGACAGATTCAGTCGATAGGTCCTCGCTATTGTCCAAGCATCGAGACAAAACTTGTGACCTTTGCCGACAAAGACCAGCACCAGCTGTTTCTCGAACCCGAAGGACTGCACACACAAGAGTATTACCTAAACGGATTTTCATCATCACTGCCCATAGACGTACAACTTGAGGCGCTACGTCTTATCCCAGCCTTCCGCGACCTAAAGGTCTATCGTCCTGGTTACGCCATAGAATACGACTACTTCGACCCTACCCTGCTCCACCACACGTTGGAGAGTAAGCGAGTGGAAGGACTCTTCCTTGCAGGACAAGTCAACGGTACCACAGGCTACGAGGAAGCAGCCGGTCAGGGACTGGTAGCAGGCGTGAATGCAGCTCTTAAATGTAGCGGAGGCGGCGAGTTCGTAATGCATCGTGACGAGAGCTACATCGGAGTGCTTATCGATGACCTTGTGACGAAAGGTGTAGATGAGCCCTATCGAATGTTCACCAGTCGTGCCGAGTTCCGCATCCTGCTTCGTCAGGACGATGCCGATGCACGTCTAACTCCACGCGCCTACGAATTAGGACTCGCTACTGCAGAGCGCTACCACCATTGGACAGAGAAACGCGATGAGATTGAGCGAATCCTTACCTTCTGTCAAGATTTTTCAGTAAAAGCAGCACTCATCAATCCACATCTGGAGGCTATAGGCAGCACACAACTGGCAAAAGGATGTAAACTTATCGACCTTATTACACGTCCAGGCATCACGTTTGACAACCTCTCCCCCGCCCTTTCACGCTTAAGAGAAACGCTCAACGCCACACCAAATCGTCGTGAGGAGATAGCAGAGGCTGCTGAGATACAAATCAAGTACAAAGGCTACATCGAGCGCGAACGCCAGATGGCTGAGAAGATGCAACGGTTGGAGAACCTACACATTAGGGGGCGCTTCCACTATGAGGAGATTCAGTCGCTCTCAATCGAGGCTCGACAGAAGCTGGCACACATCGACCCAGAGACCCTCGCCCAAGCCAGTCGCATACCAGGAGTCTCCCCCAGCGACGTCAACGTCCTGCTCGTTCTTCTCGGTCGTTAGTTTCACGTGAAACAACATATATTTCTTAATTCTCAACTCTTAATTCCTAATTAACCAACATGAACAACCCTATCTTACTTCAAAACCTACGCAATATACCCGACTTCCCAATCAAGGGTATTCAGTTCAAGGACGTCAGCACACTCTTCAAGAACGCCGAGTGTCTGCGCATCATGGTGGACGAACTGTATGAAATATACAAGGACAAAGGCATTACCAAAGTTGTAGGCATAGAGAGTCGAGGCTTCATAGTAGGCGCAGCTCTCGCACTGCGTCTTGGTGCTGGTTTCGTCATGTGTCGCAAACCTGGAAAGTTGCCTGCCGAAACTCGTCAGGCTAGCTATATGAAGGAATATGGCAAGGACACTATCGAGATTCACTCTGATGCCATCACAGAGGACGACGTCGTCCTGCTTCACGATGACCTACTGGCTACTGGTGGATCCATGAAGGCTGCCTATGGATTGGTGAAAGAATTCAACCCCAAGAAGACATACATAAACTTCATCATCGAGCTCACCATAGAGGGACTGAACGGTCGCGAAGTGTTCGACGATGACACCGAAATCACCACTCTCATCACCATCTAATACTTCGGATTCACAGGCTCCATTAGCTCCATAAAATGACAGAGGAAGTAAAACAGCACTTAAAAGGCATTGTCAGCAACCTGCCCGACCTGCCTGGCTGTTACCAGTATCTCGACGATACGGGAACCATCATTTATGTGGGAAAGGCAAAGCGGCTGAAGCGGCGCGTATCGTCATATTTTCAGAAGGAGCACCAGAGTCTGAAGACAGCACACCTTGTCGAGAATATCCGCGACATAAAATACATTGTAGTGAACACCGAAGAGGACGCCCTGCTACTTGAGAACAACCTCATAAAGCAGTGGAATCCCAAATACAACATTCTGCTGAAGGACGGTAAGACCTATCCCAGCATTGTTGTCACAAACGAATACTTTCCACGCATCTTCCAGACACGAAAGATAAACAAAAGATTTGGAACATACTTCGGTCCTTATAGCCACATGCCAACGATGTACATGTTGCTCGAACTCATTCAGAATCTCTATCCACTACGACGCTGCAAGATGCCAATAACAGCAGAAGGCGTAGCCGCCGGACGCTATCGCGAATGCCTCGACTACCACATCCACAATTGCGCAGGAATGTGCATAGGGAAAGTCAGCCACGAGGAGTATATGCGTTGGATTGAGGAAGCCAAACAAATTCTGAAAGGCAATACTCGCGAACTAGAGCAACAACTGCGCGACGAGATGATGCGTCTGGCAACAGAACTTCGCTTTGAAGAGGCAGAGCAACTGAAACGCAAATACCTGCTACTCGAGAATTACAGGAGCAAAAGCGAGGTAGTGAGCAACACAGTCAACAACGTAGATGTTTACAACATCGAAGCAGGCGAAAAAGAAGCCTACGTAAACTATCTCCACGTGGTAAATGGTTGCATTACACAGGCTTTCACCTTCGAAATACGTAAACGCTTGGATGAGACACCAGAAGAGTTACTTGTGTTAGGTGTTGGTGAAATGCGAAAGCGCTATCCAAGTGATAGTAAGGAAGTTATCATACCGTTCCCCGTGGAACTATCACTCGAAGGTGTGGAACTAACAGTACCTCAAAGGGGCGATAAGAAAAAGCTCCTTGAACTCTCACGCCTTAATGTCCTGCAGTATAAGAAGGACCGCTTGAACCAAGCCGATAAACTGAACCCAGAGCAGAAAGGTGTACGACTAATGAAGGAACTGCAGACTCTATTAGGTATGGAACGTATGCCTATGACAATAGAATGTTTCGACAATTCAAACAGTCAGGGAACTGATGCTGTAGCTGGTTGCGTAGTATTTCGTATGGGCAAACCGTCGAAGAAAGACTACCGTAAATATATAATAAAGACTGTACAGGGGCCTGACGATTATGCCTCTATGCAGGAGGTGGTTCGTCGTCGATATACTCGTATGATTGAGGAACAGACTGCCCTACCCGACTTAATTATCACTGATGGTGGTCGTGGACAAATGGAGGTTGTTCGAAAGGTTGTTGAAGACGAGTTACACTTGCAGATTCCCATTGCTGGATTGGCAAAAGACGACCGCCATCGTACCCACGAACTTCTCTACGGATTCCCTCCACAGGTCATAGGATTAAAGGTTGATTCACCCATGTTCCGATTACTCACACAGATTCAGGACGAGGTTCACCGCTATGCTATCACCTTCCATCGTGAGAAGCGCAGTAAACATCAGGTGGCATCAGAATTGGATGAAATCAAGGGTATTGGACCACGTACACGGGAGCTTTTGATTAAACATTTCCGTAGCGTAAAGCGCATTCGCGAGGCTTCACTTGAAGTGTTAAGTGAAGTTATAGGCGTTAATAAAGCTAAAATTCTGTATGATGCACTTGCGCGTAACCAAGAAAATACGTAATTTCGCACAATGAGAGTCGTAATTCAACGTGTAAAGGAGGCAAGTGTAACCATCAACGGACACACAAAAAGCCAAATCAAAGAGGGTATGCTCATACTCCTCGGCATAGAAGATGCAGACTCTCACGAGGACATTCAATGGCTCTGTCGCAAAATAGTTGCATTACGTATATTCGATGATGCGGACGGGGTGATGAATCGCAGTATTTTAGAAGCTGGAGGCGATATTATAGTAGTAAGTCAATTTACTCTATATGCTAGCACGAAGAAGGGAAACCGTCCCAGTTACATCCGTGCTGCACGTCCAGAGATAGCCATACCACTATACAAAACATTCTGTCAGCACCTCACTACCCTACTCGGAAAACCCATCGGAACGGGCGAATTTGGAGCCGATATGAAGGTTTCTATCCTTAACGACGGTCCTGTCACCATCTGTATCGATACCAAAAATAAAGAATAAATGACCATAAAAGAAGCACAAGAGAAAGTCGATAAATGGATTCGGGAGTACGGCGTCCGTTACTTCTCCGAACTGACAAATATGACAGTTCTAACGGAGGAAGTGGGTGAATTGGCTCGAATTATCGCACGCAGATATGGTGAACAATCATGGAAAGCAAGTGATCCACGTGCAGAAGATAATGGTCAAAAAGCCCTGAAAGAAGAGATGGCAGACGTACTTTGGGTGCTTATTTGCCTCGCAAATCAAACAGGAGTGGACCTTACCGAAGCACTAAAACAAAGCATCGAAAAGAAGACAAATCGTGACAAGACACGCCACATCAACAACCCCAAACTAACCCCTTAAACCCTTAAACTATTAAACCTTTAAACCTTTTAAACTATTAAGCTAATAAACCTTTAAACTATAATAATATGAGTGAACATTGCAATTGTGGTTGCGAACATCACGACCACCACACAGAAGAAATGAGCAAGTACGAACAGGCACTTGCATTGTACGACACCAACATCAGCGACGAGGAAGTTGCACAGAAAGTAGCACGCCTCATCGAAGAAAAAGTACCTGAAAACGATACTATCGAGGTGAAAAAATTCCTCATGGGAAGCGTTGAATTGACAACTTTGAAGACAACGGATAACGATGAAAGCGTGCTGGCTTTAACAGAGAAAGTGAACAAGTTCTATCACGCCTACCCTGCCCTGCCCCACGTTGCTACAATTTGTGTTTACCCCTGCTTTGCAAGTATCGTAAGCCAAAGCCTCGAAGTGGACGGAGTTGAAGTCGCTTGTGTTAGCGGTAGTTTCCCCTCAAGCCAGGCTCTGATTGAGGTAAAAGTTGCAGAAACAGCCCTTGCCCTGAAGGATGGTGCAACAGAGATTGATATGGTGATGAGCGTTGGTAAATATCTCAGCGGTGACTATGAAACAGTATGTGATGAAATCTTCGAACTGAAAGCACTCTGCGGAGAAAAGAAGCTGAAATGTATCCTCGAAACTGGTCTTCTGCCAAGTGCATCAGACATTAAAAAGGCAAGCATTCTAGCCATGTATGCAGGTGCTGATTACATCAAAACAAGCACAGGTAAGGAGAAACCAGCTGCAACTCCAGAAGCAGCCTATGTGATGTGCCAGGCCATAAAGGAGTACTATGATAAGACTGGAATCCAGATTGGCTTCAAACCCGCCGGTGGACTCAACACTGTTCACGATGCTCTCGTGTACTATACAATTGTAAAAGAAATTCTCGGCGAAAAGTGGCTGACGAATCAGTACCTTCGTCTTGGAACTTCTCGTCTTGCCAACCTGCTCTTGAGTGAGGTCGAAGGCAAGGAGATTAAATTCTTCTAAGACATGACCTGAAAAGCTCCGTTTTACCCTCTTGAGAGTCAAAAATTCAAGCCCGTCTATCGAGTTAAAGGATTCTACGCGATTCTCAGAGGGGTAAAATAGAGCATAAAGTGCTGATTTACGGGCACTAACGACCATTTTTTAATAACGCGATAAAAAGTGAAATAGAAGATGAAGACATCAAAATTGCTATTTTTGCTTGCTCTACCCCTTCTTACCACCTCATGCTTGGTTAGTCG
>Ga0247611_10002777_pt1 | contig 27239 bp, 22 predicted proteins | sample 177DNAGHGhighgp2_FD_192422 | JGI IMG/M metagenome (GOLD analysis project Ga0247611, IMG submission 192422) | Sheep rumen microbial communities from Palmerston North, Manawatu-Wanganui, New Zealand - 1770 DNA GHGhigh gp2 | ecosystem: Host-associated > Mammals > Digestive system > Stomach > Rumen... | reverse complement strand
ATTATCCTCTGGCTTTTGTTGCCAGAGGATAATTACATTAATCAGAGCTATTCAAATTAAATGTGGATCATCTTGCCTTGTTTGCTTTCCAAATGTTGACGATCTCTTCATCAGTAACATCTCCGCACAGGAGCTCGCCGGAATACTTAGAACAGATGATAAATACCTTTAACTCTACTACAGAATGGCATTTCTCACACCATTCGGGTGAAGAGGGAAGATATTCTTCCATGAAGTCATAAATGAGTTCGAGCATCATCTTTTCGCGAGCAGCAGCTGTTGCTTCCGGATCATATATCTCCGCATAAGGCGATTCACCGTCATCATACTCGGCATCATAATCCTCATCTTCATCATCGTAATCGTAATTGTCATAATCGCCGATTCCATACGGATCAAAAGGATTGTCGGTTTCCCAATGATGCGGATTGAAGTGATGGGTGAAGATGTAGAGGATTACCCGAAGATAGTCAACAGTATACTGGTCGAAACTGAGCTCATAAAGTTCACCGACGTAGTCGGCATCATTGGCATCTCCCTGGACGTAAACAAGGATCTTAGAATCAGGATTGATTACACAATCCTTGAGCATCGATTTAATATCGATTGCACTGTTTTTATGCATTGAATCAATTGTTCCCATATGCTTTCTCCTTATAATTGTGACAAAGTCAACAGTATCATAACTTATAACATTTTATCACGGAAAACGTTGATTTGTCAAGCTTTTCACCCCAGAATAGCTTAAAACATGAGTTAACATCTCGCTTGGCTTTTTTGTTTCTATAAAACAAAAAAATCCCAATATTTTTTTACACCCATTGCATGTCCATTAAAAGTTCCAAAAAAGCAGCCCGTCCAGATGGACGAGCTGCTTTTGGCAAATGAGTATTATACTACGTGCGACTATGGGATTAATCCCTTTTCTTGGACTTAGAGGACAGGAGTCTCATAAAAAGATTGATGATGTCCAGGTACAGGCCCACACAAACGTCGACGGCATTGTCTGCTGTTTTGGATAAAGCCTGGGCTTTTCCCCAGTCATAACCGATATACAGGCAGAAAAGGCCAGCGACAAGAAGGTCCCACTGAGATGGCATCGATTTGTTAATCATGATAGCGATAAATTCCACCACGATAACTCCCAACAGTGTCATGAAAAGCACGCTTTCAAGCTTACTGAAAAATCCGGGAAAGATCATTGCAGCTGCCATCATGAATAATGTAAGTCCTGCAGTTACGTACAGCGTGTTCACGATGTCATAATTTGTGACTTCGGACAGCCGGATGAAAATGCTCAGAACAACGCCTACAGGTATGACTACAAGGTTGTAGCCGATGAAACTGATAAAGGCACTGTTGCTCGAAATAGACAGACAGATCCCTGCGATTGCGATGATAAAGTAGCCGATGAGCACCATCGTGAAGTTCCACTCCATGAAGGTGTCTGTGAGGTAGATGCACATAAGTGCGTTGATGACAAAGCCCCACAGCAGCACAGCTCCGATCAGCAGGTTGTAAGCTCTCGCTGACATCTCATCACGTTTGTAGTAATTCATTTTTTTGCCCTCCTTGGAAAATTATAAAAGGAAGGCACTAGGCCTTCCTGATTACAGAACAAGGCCTACAAAAATGTTTAGCCATCTATTATTATAGCATATTTGAACGTTTTTTTCAATGGAACTTGGAACGTCCGTCAAAAGTTCCATTTTGGAAACTTTTAACGGACGTCCCTAAGTTTCACCACTTGAAAGACCTGGTTTTGTTTAAGGGATGGTACTAAAATATAATAAAAAAAGCAAAAAATTATCCTCTGGCTTTTGTTGCCAGAGGATAATTACATTAATCAGAGCTATTCAAATTAAATGTGGATCATCTTGCCTTGTTTGCTTTCCACATGCTGACGATATCTTCATCAGTAACATCTCCGCACAGGAGCTCGCCGGAATACTCAGAGCAGATGATAAATGCTCTTAACTCTACTACAGAATGACATTTCTCACCCCAACCGGGATTAGAGGGAAGATATTCTTCCATGAAGTCATAAATGAGTTCGAGCATCATCTTTTCGCGAGCAGCAGATGTTGCTTCCGGATCATATATCTCCGCATAAGGCGATTCGCCTTCATCGCACTCAGCATCATAATCCTCATTTTCATCATCATACTCGGCATCACAATCCTCATCTTCATCATCGTAATCGTAATCGTAATCGTCATGATCGCCGATTCCATACTGATCAAAAGGATTTTCGGTTTCCCAATGATGTGGATTGAAGTAATGGGTGAAGATGTGGAGGATTACCCGAAGATAGTCAACAGTATACTGGTCGAAACTGAGCTCATAAAGTTCACCGACGTAGTCGGCGTCATTGGCGTCTCCCTGGACGTAAACAAGGATCTTAGAATCAGGATCGATTACACAATCCTCGAGCATCGATTTAATCTCGATTGCACTGTTTTTATGCATTGAATCAATTGTTCCCATATGCTTTCTCCTTATAATTGTGACAAAGTCAACAGTATCATAACTTATAAGATTTTATCACGGGGAATGTTGATTTGTCAAGCTTTTCACCCAAAAGTAGCTCAAAGTAATGGAATTTATTTGAAGGTGAGAAGAAATATGGGAGGCTCAAGTTGACATAAAACAGAAAAAACATTATAATATTATTAGATTCATAAACCCTTAGTTCAATAAGGAGACGATTATGAAATTTGAAAAATATTTTTTTCTAAAAATTTTTTTAGTATTGCTAGTACCAACGTTTGTATTTCTTACGCGGTATCCCGAAGCGCTTGTGAGCTATGGTGAACCTGAAGAAAAGGTTATTGATGTGATTCAGAAGGAAGTACTGGAGCCTACTCGATATGGAACTAATGTTATTCCCAAAGTGGAAGTCCTTGTTGATGACAGAGCAGTAATCTATCAGGTTCCAGATTATGATGTGTTTAGGAAATTGCCTCAGGAAGGTACGGTAAAGGTCGAAGTTCAGGAAAAGAGAATCGGTGGCAAAATTCGGGCTGGCAGAGTACTTAAAATCGTAGAGTAAAATTATGCTCTACCAACAAAAAACCAAGTGAGTTAACACCTCGCTTGGCTTTTTTGTTTTATAGGAAAGTGCTTTGCTTTTACTATAAAATAAAGCCTCTAACAATATTGCACACAAAAAATAAAAAAATCCCAATAATTTTTTACACCCATTGCATCTAAATATAAAATAGATATAATTATGTTATGATGAAGAAATGGGGGGAAGAAAATGAAAAATTTGTCTAACCAAAAAGGAGCAATTTTTATGATGGCTTTAATATGTGTGCTTTTAGTAGTGGTAGTTTTGGTTGTTCTTGGAGTATGTGCATATATTAAGAACGGAACTATTGATCCAGAAAAAACAACAGTTATTGAAGGTGGAGATGCTGTTGAACCAGATGGAGAGGAGGTAGAACCTGAAGATGGAGAAAAAACTGAGTTTACTTATAGCTTTTTAAATCTGGAAAATCAAAGTGCTGTGGGGAAAAATGTAATTTATTCACCTCTTTCAATTAAATATTTACTAAACTTATTATCTGATGGTGCAAATGGAAATACTAAAAAGGAAATTAATAGGTTAATCAAAAATGAAAGCTTAACAAAATACAAGAATATCGATAAGGTACTTTCATTAGCAAACGCGGTGTATATAAAGGATGAGTACAAGGGAAGAGTTTTGAAATCATACATAAATAATGTAAAAAATAATTATGATGCAGAGATAAAATATGACAGCTTTAAGAGTGCAAATAATATTAATGATTGGGTAAGTAAGAATACACATAATACTATAAATAATTTTCTAAGTGACCAGCAAGTTCAAGCGCCTAATCTAAGTATGATTTTGGTGAATGCATTATCCGTTGATATGAAATGGAAAAAAGAATTTAACGAAGATAATACTCTTCAAGGACAGTTTAATAACATTGATGGAAATAGTATAGAGACTGCATATATGCATAAATGGAGAATTGAAACCGATGACATAGCTTATAAAAAAGATGATGATGTGACTGTACTTGCCATGGACTTGGAAAAAAATGGTGGAGTTACATTAGAGTTTGATGCAATAATGCCAAATGAAATGGAACTAAGTGAGTTCCTTAATGAAATAGACACAAAAAGAGTTGAAGGGTATCTTTCAAATCTAACAAATGCATCAAGAACCAAGGCAGGTGTAAATATTATTATTCCAAGATTTGATTTTAATTATTCAATTTCTTTTGTAGAAGAATTAAAAGCAATGGGAATCCATGATGCTTTTGATAGAAATGCTGATTTTTCAAATATTACAGGAGATGAATCGCTTTATGTTGGAGACGCAATTCATAAGGCAAACATAGAATTCTCTGAAAAAGGCGTAAAAGCTGCAGCAGCTTCTGCGGCTACAATGATAAATAAGGCTGCAGAATTTGACGAAGATCTTCCTGTAGATGTCGTTATAGATAAGCCATTTATGTTTGTGATAAGAGACAAAGATACAGGAGAAGTTTGGTTCACAGGTGCAGTATATGAGCCAGTATTGTGGAGTAATGTTGAGGCAGAATATGATAGACACTAAAAAACTATTTTAAGGAAATGTATAAATGAAAAAGAAATTAATTATATTTATTATAGTGATGATTGTTTTAGCGGCTATTATTACAGTGATTTATATCTCGAGTGAAAGGAATAAAACTGTTAATTTAGTGGTGGGTGACAACCAAGAGAGCATAGAACTTTCTATGAAAGACTTTATCTGTGAATATGATAAAATGTCAAATGACTTTTCAAACGAATACTTTTCAGTAGGGTTCACAAATAATTCAAAATACGACATTTTAGGCATAAAATTGGTTTTTTCTTCTAAAGCATCCGATACACCAATAGAGGCAGTAAAAAACATTTTAATAAAAAGAGGGGAAAAAATTGAATTTCAGTCTATGTATCCTGGACATCAATATTGGGGTGCAGATGATGATATAGAGGTTAGGAAAAAGAAATATGAAGATATGGAACCTAGTACTTTAATACTTAGAATAGTTTCAGATGATTTTAATTCATATTTGGTTTCATATGATTTTACTAACAAAGAATGGTCAAATTTGAATAAATATGTGAAGTTAAGTGTTATGGGAGAGAATGAATTAGCAAAAAAGTTAATAGAACCAGATTGCAAATACTATAGGTTTATCGAGGATGAAGCTGAAGAAAAAGAGATTTATAAAAGTTTGGGCTTTGAAGATCATATTTCAATATTATGTTATGATATTAGCCTAGAAGAGTTTGATAAATATGTTAATAAGATTAAAGAGGCTGGATTTACAGATAATGCATCACTGAACGATTTTGATTATTATACGAAGTATGATGCTGAAAATGCTGAAGGAAATGAAATATATATTATGTATTTTGAAGATGATAAAAAAATGTTAATTGGAATAAGAAAAAAGTTAATGGAAGTTGTTGAGGCAGAATATGAAAGATAATAACACAAAGAATAGGCAATCAAATATAGAATTATTAAGGATTTTAGCCATCATAGGGGTGATTGTTTTACATTTTAACAATCCCTCTCTTGGTGGTGCATTTCAGTTGGTTAGGCCGGGGTCAATTAGCTTTTTGCTGTTATATATCCTAGAGTCATGTTTTATAATAGCCGTTGATTTATTTATGATTATCTCAGGATATTTTTTAATAATCGATAATAAGCGAAGTTTTTGGAAACCAGTAGAACTAATATTTCAAGTGATGTTCTTCTATTTTTGCAGATATATGATTAATGGCTTTATGAGTGGTACTATTGATGCAAAAGGTGCGTTGATGAGTTTAGTGCCTTCAAACTTTTTTGTCATATTGTATATTACAGTTTACATTATTTCACCATATATAAACATATTAATCATGAACCTTAATGACAAAAATAGAATGCGTTTTATTATAACATTGCTTATAGTTTTCTCTATATATCCGACATTTGTTGACCTAATTTCTGAAATTGCAAATCAGCAATTTATTGGATTAAGTAGTATAGGAATGAACGGAAGCCAATGGGGATATTCAATTGTGAATTTTGTATTGTGCTATATTGTTGGGGCTTATATATACATATACAAAGACGTGCTATTTAAAATAAAAAATTCAAGGCTACTAGTAGCATTTATTATTAATATATGCATTCTAACTGCATGGAGCTTTTTTAATGATTATACAGGCTATAATTCAACCAAAAGTGCTCTAGAATATTGCAATCCTATTATCATATTAAATGCAGTGGTTGTATTTATAGCATTTGGAAAATTTAGGCTTAATAGTAAAATTGTAAATGAGCTCGCAAAGGCTACATTTACAGTATTTTTGTGCCATAATCTATTTCTAAAACGTGAAGTGACAAAAGCCTTTATAGCTCAGGGGCCATTACTTATGTTGGTATGTATACTAGCGTATGCTGTATTTTTATATTTGCTGTTATATATAGTAAATAGAGTGTACTTGGTAATCAAGAGAATAATATTTGGTAAACTAGAAAAAAGGTATGAACTTCGCTTGTTTTGAAAAAAGTTATTAAAATGAAATTAAAATGAGATGTTAAAATAAGGAGGAAATATGGCATCACTAATTACCCATTATGGGGTTACCAAAATGTTATTAGATAAACTAGGTTTAAATGAGAGCGTATTATATGGAGCAATTTTGCCAGACATTATAAGTATGACAGGGCTTCAAGTAAAGGAAGATGCACACTACATGGATGCTGTTATAGACTTGCCTCATTATGATAGATATATAGAAAATGTTTTAAAGCAAGATGGTATTATGACTAACTTAGGGTATCTATTTCACCTGATACAAGATAGTATTTGGTATGAAGCATCAATGAAATATGAAGAAAAATATAAATTGGCTCATGAAGACTTTTTGCATAAGCTTCATTCAGATATGAATATCTTAGATAGGATTTTTTTGAAGAGACTAGCCATAGATGAAAACGAGTTTATTAGCATAAAGGCAAAGCTAAAAACGTTTGCGGATAGTGAGATTATTAGAGATAGCATTGATAAGCATTTTAAAATTAGAAAAATAGAAAATGAGAATTTATATTTTTGGAATGAAGATTTGTATCATGCATATATTGAAGAGGCACTTGAAATGTGTGAAAAGCAATATGAAGAAGTTAAAGGATATCTATAGGAGGCTGTATGGATAAAAAAGATATATATAAGATTGGTATAGGTACATGGAAAATTGACCCAGATAATTTTGATAAAGATATGGAAGCATTGAAATATTCATTTGTAAATGGTCAAAATTATTTGGCTTTATCATTGTTATACAACAATGGCCAAGTGGTAGAAAAAATGAGGGAGTTTGTACAGGGAATCGAGAGAGATAAAATCTTCATTTGTGCAAACCTAGAAAAGTATATTGAAAAAATTGAGGATGTCGAAAGTCAATTGGACAAGTATTTGGAAATTTTGAATATCAGTTATGTGGACTGCTTGCAAATACACATGTTTAACGTGTGCAAAATTGACGTCTTAGAGGTTTATAAAGAAATTGAAAGACTAGTTGGATTGGGTAAGGTTAGATATATAGGAGTTAGTAATGTAAGCTTTGAAGACCTTAAGAAAATAAATCAAGTTGTCAAAATTGATTTGTTTGAAGGCGTTTATAATTTAGACTGCAAGTATTATGAAAATGTTGGATTGCTTGATTATTGCAAAGAAAATGATATTTTATTTACAGCATATCAACCCCTTAGAAGAAATAAGATTTCACAAAAAAATTATGATTTTTTGGAAAAATTGGCTGAGAAATATCAAAAGACGCAGAATCAAATAATGATTAATTGGATTGTAAGAGAAAAAGGTATTATGCCATTAATAAAATCTACAAACATAGAGAGGATTCAAGAAAATTTGGATTCATTGTCTTTTGAAATGGAAGCGGAGGATTACAATCTTTTGAATAATTTTCAAAATGAAAAGATTAATTCTATTCAAATAGACTGGGGAGATGGTGTAGGAGTCACAATAGACCAATTAGCCAACCAAAGTGAGTAGTTAAAGTGACCAATACATTTGAACTTGAAACAAATGATAAATAATGATTGTAGTATACATAATTCTGTGTTACAATATATATCATGAGTTGAATATATGAATTCCCAAAGAAAAAGTTTTTAGAGGGATAGTTCAGCTAGTCGGAAATAGGATGCATTATTAGTTCTTTAGGAGGAAGAAATGAAAAGAGATGACCTTGTATCCGTAGAATATGATGATGATGTAAGAGTGGAGCTTCACAGTGAAAGTGAAGAGTGTAGTGACATGAGTGTGTCACGGGCAGTATTTAGAGTCTTAACTTTCGGCATTATCGTTTCAGCATTAATAACTTTTACCCTGTTTGGATGCTATTCGGTTAGAATGTCGAGTGCGAGAAGAGATCTCAAACAAGCAAATGCTGCAGCGAATATGGGTAATACCGATGAAGCACTACAGTACTTCAGAACAGCACTTGATAAAGGCCGAGAGGCAATCTATCTCGAGAAAGCTGCGCTGAAAATCATGTGGGTACTTCCATTCCCAATAATAAAAGAAGTGAACCTGGAAGCAGATGAGGCACTTGATAACATTATCTATTGTGAAGAATCAATACGGGAACTTTTTCCAGATAAAGATTTCTAAAAGATCTGGGTACTACTATTTTTGATGGAAATATATAGGAATGCTGTAACTTAAGCTAACTGCCGATGCGTAAATGCATTGGCAGTTAGTTTATGTTTGGGGGGATCAAGTTTTTGTTTTATTTAAGTTGTAATATAAGCTAAAACATGATATTATACTTTAAAATAAAATCTAAAGGGGACAATCATGCAACAAAATAAAAAAGTAGTTATTTTAGGTGGTGGAACAGGAACATCGGGTATTGTCAGAGGACTTAAATATTTCCCAATTGACCTTACATGTGTTATTACTGTTTCAGATGACGGGGCAAGTACTGGACGCCTTAGAAAAGAATTTGACACACCAGCAGTTGGTGATATTAGAAAAGTTTTATCAAATTTATCTACACTTCCTTCAGAAGTTAGAGATATTATGGAATATAGATTAAAAGCTAAGTCAGAACTTAACGGACATGCTATTGGCAATTTGGTTTTGACTTCACTTATCAATGAAACTGGAAGCTTAAAAAAGAGCATTGAGTATTTGAGTATTATTCTTGATGTAAAAGCCAAAGTTCTTCCTTTATCTGAAGATAGTCTTACTCTTATGGGTAAAACTGTGGATGATGAGATAATTGAAGGTGAAGAAGAAATTACAAAGGCAGGCAAGAAGTATAAAGAGTTTTTCTACAAAGAAGAACCTCGTATTTTGCCACAAGTTTTCAAGGCAATTAGAGAGGCTGATTTAATCATTTTAAGTGCCGGAAGCTTGTATACATCAGTAATGCCACACATTATTTCAAAAGATATATGTAATTCAATTAGAAATTCAAAAGCAAAAGTAATGTACGTTTGCAATGTCATGACACAACCTGGAGAGACAGAAGGTTTTGGTGTATCAGACCATGTAAACAGTTTAGAACAATACTTAGGAAAAGGCGAGATAGATGTTGTTGTTGCTAGCAACACGCCAATATCTGATGCAATGATAGAAAAGTATTCATACGAAGAGCAGAAAGATCCTGTAAGAATAGACTATGAAAATATTATTAAGCAAGATTATGAGCTTATTGAAGAGGATTTAGTTACAACTCAAGATGGCACGTTAAAGCACGATAGCTTAAAGTTAAGCTCTGTTATTTTCTCATATTTGATGAGGGATAGAGAGTTTGACCATTCAGAACAGGTGGAAGAATTTCTTAAGAAGTACAACCAAACTTTGGTGCTAAACTACTACAACAAAACATCTAGTACAAATAAGGAAAAAATACAAAGTCAACTAAATAGTATCAATCTAGATAGTTTGAACAACTTATATAGAATTAGTCAAATTAATGTTGCAGCCGAGATAGATAAAAATACGTTATATAATTTACCATACACAGATAAGAGTTTAATAGAAGACGAAGAGAAGCAAATTGTTGATGCAATTGGAGTGGATACAATTAGAAATAACCAATATGCAGTCGTTACTATGGCAGGTGGACAAGGAACAAGACTTGGACATCAAGGGCCAAAGGGTACATATTTGCTTAATGTTAATCCAAAGCCAAAGTATTTATTTGAGATTTTGGCAGATTCACTGAAAGAAAAAAATGAGAGATATGGAGTTACTTTGAATTGGTACATTATGACTAGTGATGACAACAACGACCAAACAGTTTCATTTTTTGAAGAACACGACTATTTTGGATATCCTAGTAGCCATATCAGATTTTTCAAGCAAGGAAAAATGCCACTTCTAAATGATGAAGGAAAGCTTGTTATCGATGAAAGTGGTAGTATTAAATTTGCATCAAATGGTAATGGTGCCGTTTTTAGAGCGATGAAAGACGATGGCATTTTAGATGATATGAAGCAAAAAGGTATAGAGTGGGTCTTCATTGGTGCAGTTGATAATGCGCTATTAAACATGGTGGATGAGACATTACTTGGACTTACTATTAAAGAAAAGAATCAAATTGGAAGCAAGTCTATTGTTAAAGCATACCCAGAAGAGAAAGTTGGTGTGTTCTGTAGGAAGAATAACAAGCTTAAGATTATAGAGTATACTGAACTACCAAAAGATGTAGTATATATGACTGACGAAGACGGTGAATTAGTTTTTGGCGAATCACACATCATGTGCAATTTGTTTAGTATGAAGGCATTAGAGAAGATTGCAGAACAAGAATTGCCATACCACAGTGCACATAAAAAGATAAATTACATTAACGAAGATGGTGAACTTGTTGTTGCCACAAAGCCAAACGCATACAAATTTGAACAATTCATATTTGATGGTTTTAAATATTTTAATGAAATAACAATCCTTAGAGGAAAAAGAGAAGAGGACTTTGCACCAATCAAGAACAGAAGCGGTGTTGATAGTCCAGCATCTGCAATTAAGCTATACAACGATTTACATGATGGAAAGAAAAGTAATGCATAGTGTATGGAGGGCAAAGTGATAGATGGAGGAAAAGATGGTTATTTTGTTACCTGGTGGTGCAGGCTATATAGGTAGTCATACCGCTGTAGAACTATTAAACAATGGTTTTGATATAATCATTTTAGACAACTTAAACAATAGTAAAAAAGAAGTAATAGAAAACATAAAAAGGATTACTGGCAAAGATTTTAAATTTTACGAAATGGATTATAGAAATAGACAGGACTTAGAAAGGGTATTTGAAGAAAATACAATCGATGCAGTAATCAATTTTGCGGGGTACAAGTCAGTAGGTGAGTCTGTAGAAAAGCCACTAGAGTACTATGACAACAATTTATTTGGTGCAATTACACTTTTGAATGTAATGAAAGAACATGACATCAAGAAGTTTATTTTTTCTTCATCTGCCACAGTCTATGGGGACCCAGGGGTATCAAAGATGGATGAGACAATGCCTAGAGGCAAAATTACCAATCCATATGGTACCACCAAGGCAATGATAGAAAAGATTTTGGAAGACTTGTATGCTTCAGATAACACATGGGAAATATGCATTCTTAGATATTTTAATCCAGTAGGCGCCCACGAAAGTGGACTGTTGGGTGAAGTACCGAATGGCATTCCAAATAATCTAGTTCCATATATTACGCAGGTGGCAAGTGGAAAAAGAGAAATCTTAAGTGTATATGGAAATGATTACGATACCAAAGATGGTACTGGAGTTAGAGATTTCATACACATCGTAGACTTAGCCAAGGGCCATCTTAAAGCATTGGATAAGTTACAAAGATTACAAAAAGAAGAAAGTGGAATTCTATATTATAATTTAGGAACGGGTGTTCCACATAGCGTGCTTGAGATGGTAACCACTTTTGAAAAAGTAAATGGCGTAAAAGTGCCATATAAGATAGTAGCTCGAAGGCCAGGTGACCTTGCAGAAGTTTACGCAGATCCATCAAAAGCCAATAAAGAACTAGGTTGGAAAGCAGAAAAAACAATAGAAGACATGTGCAGAGACGCATGGAGATTTGCAAACAATGGGGCCGTCCCTTATTGACAGAAAATTGTCAAAAGGGACAGCCCTTTAAATTTGTTTAGTTATGTTTATTCTTTTTCTGAGTGAGAATATAGCCCTGGAGTTATATAAACCAAACTAGGCTCATCCAAAACAAGATAATTATTATCAATAGATTTTACTTCTTCAACATCTACGTTTACGCCATTTTCATCTAACATGATAGTGGCTTTTCTCATATATTTTTCATCTTCGGTAAATTTACTATCAAAATTTTTATCATCATATCCTTCAAAGTAGAATATTGCCTTTCCATTTGAAAAGTTAATAGTTGTATCATCATCTATGCCGGTTAATCTATATAAAAACCAAGTAAAGGTAATACTGTTGTTAGTAACATTTTTTATCGTAATTTCGTTATTAGTATCTGAATTGCCCCAAGTACCTATATAACTATTATAGTTTTTTCCATTAGATTGAGTATTTGATGATTCAGAACTATTTGTATTAGAAACATTTGAATTTTTGGCACTTGCTTCTGAAGTAATTGAGTTTATAGTATTTATTGTGTTTGAAAATGAGTCGATTTTTCCTTGTAATTCATCGACTGTTGTATTTAAGCTTTCTACTTGTGATTGAAGTTCTGTAGCTTTTTGAGTTTCAGCTATTTTATCGTTATTAAGTTTATAGATGAATACTCCCATAACAATTATTGCAATTATTGCTATAATTAGTAAAAACGTTGATATGCTTCCTTTTGTTTTATTTTTTTCTTCCATATTTCTCACCTCGCTTTCTTTTGTAAAATAATTCAGTCAAATATATTTTATCAATTAAAGCTTTTTTTACAAGAATTATTTTGAAAATTATTTATGAAAATAAGGTCTGTCCCTTTTGACAATTTTCTGTCAATAAGGGATGGCCCTATTGACATATAACACCAATTATTAATAAAATGATTTGGGAGGTAGTTATGGTAGAGTCAAAAGGTTGGAATTGGAAAATTGTTGAAGATGATGACGAACAATATTGGAAGAACCCAAGTTCGGAGTCTTATTATTGCCTTTATAGATGGGCTTCTCAGGGGAAAAAGGATTTCTTGGATTTAGGATGTGGACTTGGAAGGCATTCTATGTTATTTGGAAGAAATGGATTCAATGTGTCATGCATTGATATTAGCGAAGAAGCGGTAAAACAAACTAAAGAGTGGGCAGAAAGCGAAGGACTTAAATTTGATTATAAAGTTGGAGATATGCTGGAGCTACCTTACGAGGATGGTCAATTTGATTGTATTTATTGTTTAAATGTTATTTCACACACAGATACAGAAGGAGTAAAAAAGGCAATAAAGGAGCTTAATAGGATATTAAGAAAGGGTGGCGAATGTTATCTAACTCTATGCTCAAAGGAAACATGGGGATTCAAGCAAGATTGGCCAAAGGTTGATGAAAACACTAAGCTTAGAATGGATGAAGGACCAGAATATAAAGTACCTCATTTTTATGCAGATTATGACTTAGTAAAAGAGCTATTTGCAGATTTTAATATTATAAATGTAAATCAAATAATCCATTATTATGAAAAAGATGGAAGATTAAATGAGTCATATCATTATCACGTATTGATTCAAAAAAAATAAACTTATAGTAAAAAACTATAGTAGTAATTATGATTAGACAAAGGAGAAAATTTTAATGTCAGCAGAGGAGACTTATGACGACTATTTTGAAACTGAATTAAGAAAAAACTTAAGAGAAGGAGCTAAGAGTAATATTGATTTTAGAATGATACCACTGGGAGGTACAATATCTGATGACGATAGTGTATCAAGATTTACTAAAGATGTATATCATGGTTTAGATGAAGTACTAGATGCATTCTTTTATGCGAGGTTAGGGCAAGATACTGACTATGGTACAATAGCTGATTTGACAGAAGAATTCATGGGAAGGTTTACAGACAAAAATATTGCTCAAATGTATAAGCAACACCATTTTACAGACGAAGAAATGGATTTTATGCGATATACGACTAGTACACACAAATGGAGGGGTGAAAGACATTTTGGAATTGGTGCGTCATATGCATTAAGGGATATTCTTCTAAGAGATGAAGTAATCAGAGAGTTTGGAGAAGATGCTCTTCCACAGCTGAAAATGGCTGCAGATAATCTTCCAGGAAATTATGGCTTTTCAAAGGCTCAGAAACATTTCTCTGGATTATTTTCACAATATCCATATGGGAAAAGATTAAAAGAAAGTTTGGAAGAAGCTATAGACGTAGAAACTGAGTATTCTTTTAATAATCAAATCAACTGTGGTGGATATTCATTTAGAGTTGATACGTGTGTAAACCCACTATATCCAAAAACTACTGAAGGTAAGATTGCAGCACTTTTAAGTAAATTTCCATTTGTAAGATTATTGCATGATGGAAAAGTAGCAGAGGATGAATATTTGGTATTATATAGGGCAGATGATAGGTGTGGACATCATTTCATTAGAGTAGATAGTGATGGTATGGTAAGAGAAAAAGACAACAATAAACCACCTCAAGTTTTTAAAGGTTGGAGTAAAGATCTTGAAGGAGCATATGAAACAGAGTTTGCTGTTAAGAAAAATCATAGAATGTTTGGCTATAAGCTGCTTGAAACAAATACTTGCGATAGAAACCTAAAAGTGCCTATGGAGGTTATAGAATATGTAAATACACCTCGCACAAGACATCCGATTATCGAGTCTGGAAGGCTTGTAAATTACTCTGATTACGTTCAAGCACCTACAATGGATAAAGATATTGAGGATGATGAAATAAGATAAATAATAAAAGGAACGCCTTACTTTTTAAGGCGCTCTTTCATTTTGCCAATTATTTCATTTTCAATATTTTCATCTATTAGAATATTCCCATTTATACCAGTGCCAAGGTCGATATCTTTTTTTACTCTTGGGCCATGGTAGTCACTACCTTTTGAAATAAGAAGATCAAGCTCTTCAGCAATTCTTTTGAATTCAATCATTTCTTCTGGAGTCTGATTGGAGTGATAGCATTCTAATCCATCTAAACCAAAAGATTTGAGTTCACGAAGCTTTTCTCTAAGCTCGTCAAACGAAAGCTCAAGCGATTGTGGGTGAGCAAGAATCGCAAGTCCTCCATTTGCTTTAATATGATGTATAATATCGTCTGCTTCATATGTTTGCCTCTTTATTTCTTTAAATGGTGACTGGTTGAAGTACTTTGAATAAACTTCCTCATTTTCTTTAAAAAAGCCATGATTTACAAACCATTTAACAAAGTGTGGCTTTCCAATGATTTTTCCACCACTAATTTTCTGTAGGTCTTCGATTTTTATGTTAAAACCCATTTCAGTGAATAGTTCTATATAACGATTATTTCTATAATCACGTTTGGCTTTCAATTCATTTATGTAGTTTTGAAATACTTCATCTTTAAAATTTAAAAATAATCCTAGGATATGCATTTCGCCTTTTTTTACATGTGCTGAAAGTTCAATGCCCGGAACTAACTCAATAGCTTTCCCTCGAACGTAGTTATAAGCACGTTCTATGCCATCAATGTTATCATGATCCGTAATTGCAATAGTTGTAATTCCTTTTGAAATAGCTATATCTATTAATTCTTCTGGTGCGTAATCTCCATCAGAAGCAGTTGTATGGGTGTGTAAATCTATCATATTATCGTCCTTTCTATAATGCGATATTATACCATAAAAAAGGATTTAGGCACATTTTAAAAAAATACTTGTAAAAAAATTTTATTTGTTATATTATAATAAAAATGTTTTGGAGAGGAAAAATGGAACTAATCTTAATATCATTAAACTTAATATTAGTTGCTATTATGGCTTTAAGAGTATTATTTTCTTTTTTCTTCAATTGTTTATTTTGATGTAGGGTCGTTATCTTTTTTGATAAACGGCTTATTTTTTGGGCAAAAATGGTTATTTATAGGGAGGAAATGATATGGAACCAGTTATTTTAAATCACCCACTTATTAAGCATAAGCTTACAATTTTAAGAGACAAAAACACAGGTACAAAGGAATTTAGAGAGCTAATTGGAGAAATTTCTACAATGCTTCTTTATGAATCTATGAAGGATATGAAGCTTGTGAGCAAGAGAATTGAGACACCTATATGTGAAATGGATGGAGAGGTTTTAGATGAAAACAAACTTGCATTTATTCCAATTCTTAGAGCAGGTACTGGAATGCTAGATGGATTGATAAAGGTTATTCCAAATGCAAAGATTGGACATATTGGAATGTATAGAAATGAAGAAACTTTAAAGCCTGTAAAATACTATTACAAAGTACCTAAAGATATAGCAGACAGAGTTGTGTATATATTAGATCCAATGCTAGCAACAGGAGGGTCTGCAATAGATGCGATAGCTGCTGTTAAGGAAGATGCAAAAAAGGATGACTTGAAAATTAAATTTTTATGCATCATTGCTGCACCTGAAGGTATTAAAAAAATTCAGGAAACATTTCCTGATGTTGAAATTTATGCTGCAGCACTTGATGACCACTTAAATGAAGTAGGATACATTGTTCCAGGTCTAGGAGATGCTGGTGACAGAATATTTGGTACAAAATAAATTTTATATAAATTTTTAAATTTTAAAGGAGGTTCGGTATGGAAGAACAAAATTCTAGCAAGCTTATCTATGACGTTAAAGACAAACCACCAATTGCACAATGGATATTACTTGCATTTCAACATGTTTTTGCAATGTTTGGAGCTACAGTTTTAGTTCCGATTTTAGTCAACCAAGGAATTGCTGCTGCAGGAGTACAGGGGGAGGCACTATCAATTGCAGTTGCATTGATTACGGCAGGTATTGGTACACTTATCTATATTTTATGTACTAAGGCAAAATCACCAGTATTTTTAGGAAGCTCATTTGCATTTATTTCGCCTATAATTGCTGCATATATAGCTGGTGCAGCATCAGGAAATCCAGCAGATGGATTAGCTGGGGCAATGACTGGAATTATGGTTGTTGGATTAGTTTATGTAATAGTATCACTTATTATTAGATTCGTAGGTAAAGATTGGCTAGATAAATTATTGCCACCTGTAGTTATAGGTCCTATGATTATGATTATAGGTTTAGGCTTAGCTAGTTCTGCAGTAGGAAGCATCGGTATAGCTTCTGGGACAGAAAATATCGATTGGAGAGGCGTAATTGTTGCATTAGTTACATTTTTAACAACAGCTTTAGTTATGGTTAAAGGAAAAGGATTTATAAAAGTAATTCCATTCTTAATAGGTATAGCAACAGGATATGTTGTTTCAATATGCTTGGGATTAGTTGATTTTACAGTTGTAAAAGAAGCTAGCTGGTTCCAACTTCCAGCATTTCATGTTCCATTTGCATCATACAAACCAAATCTATTTATAGCTCTTACAATGGCACCAGTTGCTTTAGTTACAATGGCTGAGCATATTGGAGACCATACAGCACTTAGTACTATTATTGGTAGAGACTTAATTAAAGAACCAGGTCTTGATAAGACTTTACTTGGTGATGGTTTAGCTACATTTATGGCAGGTTTCTTAGGTGGACCTCCAAATACAACATATGGTGAAAATACATCAGTTGTTGGTATGACAAAGAACGCATCTGTTTGGGTTATTGGAATGGCAGCATGTATAGCAATCGTACTTGGATTTTTAGGAAAATTTACAGCATTGGTTCAAACTATACCAAATCCAGTTTTAGGTGGTGTTTCATTACTTCTATATGGATTTATCGCTGTTAATGGTTTGAAAGTTCTTATTCAAAATCAAACAGACTTTAGCAAGAATAAAAACATAATTGTCGCATCTTCAATGCTTGTTTTAGGGCTTGGTGGCGCAGTTATCAACTTCAAGACAGGAGGAAGCATGATAGTTCCACTTTCTGGAATGAGCTTAGCTGCTGTTGTTGGTATTTTAATCAATTTATTCTTACCAGAAGAAAAAGAATAATCTACGGTTAATATATAGCAAGAGTGGAATGAAAAAATTCTGCTCTTGTTTTTTTGTTGTAAAGTGTAATATAATCGGTAAAGATAAATTATAAAGGGGAAGAAAATGAAATTAGTATCATGGAATGTAGCAGGTTTTAGAGCATGCTTAAAAAAAGGTTTTGAAGATTTTTTTAAAGAAGCAAATGCGGACGTTTATTGTTTGCAAGAGGTAAAGGCACTTAAAGAGCAAATTGATTTTGACCCAGAGGGTTACTACTGTTATTTAAATCCAGCAGAAAGAAAGGGGTATTCAGGTACACTTGTTTACACCAAAAAGGAACCTATAAATGTGACGTATGGCATAGGAATAGAAGAACATGACCATGAAGGAAGAGTCATTACAGTTGAATTCGAGGAATATTTTTTAGTCAATGAATATGTCCCAAATGTTAAAAGAGATTTATCTAGATTAGACTATAGAATGAAATGGGAAGACGACTTTAAAAACTATTTAAAAAAACTCGAAAAGAAAAAGCCCGTTGTTGTTTGTGGCGACTTCAATGTTGCACATACTGAGATGGACATTAAAAATGCAAAATCAAATCGTGGGAATGCAGGCTTTACTGACGAAGAAAGAGATAAATTTACAAAACTTCTAGAAGCTGGATTTGTTGATACATATAGATATTTTAATCCAGATAAAACAGATATGTATTCGTGGTGGAGCTATATGGGAAGTGCGAGAGAAAAGAATGTGGGTTGGAGGATTGATTATTTTGTAGTATCAAAAGGTATTATAGATAAAGTATCCAATCCAGACATTCACATGGATATTTTTGGAAGTGATCATTGTCCAATAAGCTTAGAAGTAGGTTTAAAATAAGATTTATATAAGTAGAATCAATTGACATTATGTCAAATCATGATATAATACAAGTGTAGCTGTGTTTTTGCAATATGGAGGATGACTTATGGAAGTTAAATCAGTTCTTTCCAAAAACTCAACTGTAGTTGTTAAAGATGCATTGGATTCAACAAAGTTTTGGAGTTTTGATGCAGTTGATTCTATTTTCCTTTTATCTGCTTTTTTCTCAGTACCAGAATCTGGATTTGAAGAGTATTTTTTAGATAAAGAAATTAATGCAGATGATCTGGACTCTCTGGTCCACATGCTTATTTCTGATCTGCTGAATAATCATTCAAAGTCTAAAAAAGATGATGGCAAAGAAGAAAAAGAAAGTGAGAAGAAGCAAGAAAAGGAGAAAGAAGTCGAAAAAACAGACGAGGAGGAAATTAAGGAAAAAGGCGAAAAAACAGACAAGAAGGAAAGCAAAGAAAACGTCATAGATAAAATCAGAAAAGCTGCTGAAGGTACAGTTAAGGAAATGTACGACGTTGAGTCAATATTTGCAGCTGAGATTACTATCAATGATGTTGATGGAAAACAGTGGAGAATTCCTGTTACAGAAAATGTACAAAGAATCTTTGAGAAACTTGCTGAAATTTGTGGTGAAAAAGGTATTGAAGAAATTCAGCCGGAACACATGCTCGCAGCTTGTTTTGAAGTAAACGATGAAGTATTCGAGTCATTTTTTGAGGAGTTAGCAATTAGTTTTTCGGCTGCAAAGAGACATTTTACCAATAGTGCTATCTATACTAATGGAATCATTCCTTACATGTATTCTTCATTTTTGGTAAACATGAACACGGATGTCGATGCAACAAAGCCTTGTCCCATCTTAATGAGAGATAAGGAGGTCAAGCAGCTTTGGAACATCTGTCATAAGTTCAACAAGAGAAATGCTGTAATCGTCGGCGAAGCCGGTGTCGGTAAAACAGCTCTTATTGAACTGATGACGTATCAGATTGTTACAGAAACTTGTCCGGAAAAATTTAAGGGCTTCAATATGATCAAGCTCGATGTAAACAGTTTAATTGCAGGCACCAAATTTAGAGGTGATGCAGAAGAACGTATTGAAGGCTTGATTGAGTTTCTGGAAGAAAGAGATAATGTGATTTTGTTTATTGACGAAGTTCACACTATTCTTGGCGCAGGATCTTGTTTTGAGGGTGAGATGGATTTGGCTAATGCGTTAAAACCCATTCTTGCCAGAGGTGATACTATTGTTATCGGTGCAACAACCAAAGCTGAGTATGAAAAATACTTTGCGAAGGATGCTGCGCTGGCTAGGCGATTTGAAGTGATTACTGTTGATGAGCCACCTGCTGAGGATGTATATCCGATGATTAAAAATAAGATAGAGATTTTATCCAGTTTTCACGGGGTAACTATATCCAGGAAAATGGTAAAATATGCTATTCTTATTGCAAGTTGCTTTGAAAATAACAAGAAAAATCCGGATAGAACGCTGGATTTAATTGATCGGAGCATGGTGTCAGCATATATGGCAGGTAAGAAAAAGGTAGATAAAGCATGTGTTCTTGAGAACTTTGATGCTTACTTTGATCTCTTTAAGGTAATGACTCTTAAGTCTAAAAAGGAAGTTGCATACCATGAGGCAGGCCATTTACTTATAGAACTTGTTTCTGAAGCTCTTGTGGATCATCATTTCCTGGCAATCAGTATTATGCCTACTAGAGAGTACTTTGGTGTGACGGTACATGAAAAGGATAAGAAAAAGATGCCTTTTTACAATCTTGAGTACTTTAAGGACTTGCTTGCATTAAACCTTGCTGGAAGAATATCTGAAAATGAGTTCCATGGTGATTACACTAGTGGTGCATGGGAAGATCTGGAGACAGCAAAGAAATTGGCACTGGATGTTGTTACCAGGTATGGAATGACTGTTGACCAGTATGATAGTGTTAAGAAATACGATGTTATCATCAACTCTCCGGAATATCCTATGTTTTCAGAGATTGCTAAGGAAAAAGCCAATTCCGAAGCTGTAGCTCTTTTGGCAGAAGGATATAACCGTGCTGAGGCAATCATTAAGGAACACAAGGACTTCGTGGAAATGCTTGTAAATGAGCTTGTTGAAAAGAAAATTATGAGTGCAATTGAAGTTGAAAAGCTTTGGAACGAATATAAAGCGTCGAAGGCGAGTGCTCAGTAATGTAGTCAAAAAATTTCATAAGTTAATTAAAACCAAGTTGGAGCTCTGCGAATGTGGAGCTCCAATTGTTTTGTTTTCAGCATAAACCCTTTACATTTTACATAAAATTTGCTATAATATAGAATTAACTACTACTATAATGGTGATGAAAGGAGAATAATTTTATATGGATAAGTCAAATTATTTTGATGAGTTTTATTTGGACAAAGAAAAAGATGTCGTTGTAGAACTATACAAAGGTCAAAATGATTGCGAAATTGAATATATGATTAGAACGCCAAATCACACTAGTGGTAACTTAATTAGTAATTTAGCTAGGATATCCGGCCAAGAATTTTCTAGAGATGAAAATGGACTCAAAGTCATAAAAGGCAAGATACCAGCTTCTATAAATAGTGAAAACGAAGTTTTCTATAAATTTATTCTAGGCGATATTACAATAGCCGATATATATGAAAGTGGCATAGAGGTGAAGGCAATGATGCCTGCAATTACAAAAACTCTTATGTCTCAAACCAACGATTACGAATTTGATTTAAATCATACGATAGTTAGATCAATTTTATATAAAAAATCTAGATTTAGAACAGATTTACACACTCACATGAATGCAAATCTTTCACCAGATATTCTTATTGCATTAGGTATAGCAAATCAGCTAAGATATCCCCTATATTACATTAAAAAATTAAATTTAAAAATAACAAGTAGCCAAGAAAAACGAATAATGAAAGACAGAAGTATTGTTGAAAAACAATTTGTAGATAGTCAACTAGTTGGAAAATATAAAGTTAGAAGAATAGATGATAATACTTTTATTAATTTTGCGGATTTAATTTTAAACAATCCAGATAACGCATATGAAAATATTAGAAAAATTAGAAACAGTTTATCATTACTAAAAGACGGACAAGCTGTATTTACTAATTTAGAAAAGCTATATATATATAGATATGTATTTTGTAAGGGTGTTAAAACAGAAAGTCCAATTACTCTTACTAAAAACAAAATAGACAAAATTCCTGAAAAGGATATTAAGAATTATGTGAAGCTTATGCTAGAAGACAAAAAGAATGATGCATATAAAAACAACACAATTAGACAAGATAAATATTTATGGATGGCAAGAGAATATCAAAAACAAGGTATTAGCTATGTTGAGATTGCAGATACAGATCTTGTTAAGCTTGGGGAACCAGCAGTAAAAGTATTAGAAGAAGTTCACAGCGTTATGCCACATATTGAAAAAGAGACAGGAGTTAAGATTAGATTATTAGCTGCAATTAGAAGAATACCACTTACAATTATAAAGGACCAAAAGACTAGTACAAATTATTTACGTGAAAATCTTGATGTATTAAGAGCTATCGCAAAGAGCCCTTATGTCATAGGTAGTGACTTTATCGGTGAAGAAATTAATGATATTTCAGAACTAAAGCCAGTTATAAAAGAACTTGTTCAATATGCAGTTACAGAGGACAAAGGCTTTACAATAAGAATACATGCTGGAGAAAATGAAGGTCTTAAAGATAATGTGAAAAAAGCAATTGAATGTATTAAAGATAGTTTAGAGCCAGGTCAAAAGATGCCAAGATACAGATTAGGACATGGAGTTTATACTCCAGATTTAAACTCAGAGTCTGGAAGAGAATTGATGCAAGAAATGGTTGAAACAGGCGGAATAATCGAGTTCCAATTAACATCAAATGTTAGATTAAACAATCTAACAGACCTTAGAAGACATCCTATAAAGACATATTTAGACTATGGTGTAAACTGTATTCAAGGTACTGATGGATGTGGTTTCTATGGTACAGATACATGGGATGAGCAACTTGCATTACATAATTTACTTGGACTAACTGATGATGATTTTGCAAAAATGAAAAAAGTTGAAGATGAAATAATATCAGATAGAGAAGAGTATTTCAAAAATAAAAGTAAAGCTTTTGAGAAATTCTTAGCTGGAAGAAGCATTAGAGAAGCAGTCCTAGAACTTGAAAATGAAAATCTTGCAAAAAGCGAAGAACATCCAGTTCAAATGAGAATTTCACAACAAGTTGACAGTGAAGAAAATCTTAAAGATAAAATAGTTGATTTCCCTATAAACAAATTCCCAATTATCATAGCTGGCGGAAGTTTTAATTCTGATGGTAGAGAAACAACTGTTGATGATCAAGGGAAAGCAATTATAGAAGAACTAGTTAAAAAATTAGATAGCGATAAAGTATATTTCGTTTTAGGACATACGCTTTCAGGTTATGAAGAAGCTATAATTGAATACTCAAACAAATATGGAAAAAACTTTGAGATAAATGCCATTGTTCCAAAAGAAGTATCAGAGTCAGAGCTTGAAAGACTTAAATCAGACAAAATAAATGGTGTTAGAATCTCTATCGAACGACAAAAACTTGGCTTATACAAAAGTTTCAATTATGAGATTTTTGAAAGAAGAAGCTCAGCAGTATTTGCTTTTGATGGAAACTCACCGGTATCAAACTTAATTCAGGAAGCTAAGAATGGTAAAGGTTCATCAAGCATCTATGTTAATGATAGAGTTGAAGCCTTAAGAGATAAGGCAAGTTCATTAAAAGGTTATGTTAAAACATTTAATGTAGAACATGGTGCAGTTGAGGAATTATTAAATAACTATCCTGAGTTTAGAAGTAGTAATAGTAAATCATAAAAATTTACAAAAACTTAATATAAATATAATCATAAAATAATATAACGTATAATACTATGCCTGTATGCATTTGTTTGCATACAGGCATTTTGATATGCTTGAATTATAATGATATATACAATACATTATATAATAGATATGTTGGATACTATTCATAAATATGGCCTAATAAATACAGGAGAAATAAATATATGAAAAAGCTTCAAAAAAATACAAATTATAAGTTGATATTTGTAGCTGTAGTACTATCTTGATATCAAGGACAGAAAAGACCAATACATATTTAATTATAAAATTAAAATAGGAAAAATAAAAAACTATGAGAAAAAGAAAAAAAAGTTGTAATTGTATAATTGGATTAATACTACTGCTTTTGTTTAGCATTAGTATAGGCTATAGTGCGCTTTCTAGTACTTTGTCTATGTCTGGCATAGTTTCAATAAGTGCTCCACCAACGACGTATCTAGTAAAATATGCAGTACAAATCTATGGAATAAATGAAGATGTAGATAGCAATGGAGATACTTTAGGATTAACATTTGGACCTGCAACAGGAGATAACTACAATAATAAATATGTAACACATAGATATGAAGAAACAAGCACTGGAAGTGGTATATATAATGTAATAATAGAAACACACACGGTAGCAGCAAATGGAGATGAAACAATTGCAGAAGAATTTTTAAAAAATTCAGCATCAGAAAATGTAACAAGAACAGAGGCGGAAAAGAACAAATATAATAAAAATCTACATGAAATGACATGGGCACAAATAGCAGCTGTAACAGATAAAACCGAATTCTTAGATTGTATGTTATGTGGAGATACAAAAAAAGTAGAACTATATTTAAATGATACAATTGGATCGGGAGCAACATATAATCAATATGGAGATGGAACTGGAATGCTATATGGTGTAATAAAACAATACTATAGAATGTGGAACCCATCAAGCAACAATACAACATATCCAGAAAGAAATAACTTAGCAGTAGGAATAGACGTAACATTAGATAGCAATGAAAAAAGCAAAGGATCAAATGCAAGAAATGCAGGAGGATATTCAGTATCACATATAAGAGCAACATTAATAGGGGAAAATAGTAAAACCAATATCGGCTATGCTGGAGATGTAAACTTAAATGAATCAAATTCACTATATAGCTGTTTGCCAAGAGATTTGAAGAATGTAATTACAGCAAAGAAAGTAAGATATGTAACTGGAACGTCAATTAGTAGTTATAATTTAAATGACGATATAACAGATAAAATATGGGCATTTTCAGAAAGAGAAATGTATGGTACAGGTGAATACACGGGGATTACAACAGAAGGTATAGGAAATGATGGACATGGCTATAGTAAATTCGCTAGCACGGATTCAAAATATTATATTTCGTCATATAATAATAACACAGCAAATCAAAGAGTATGCTTTACTGAACTAGGGGTCAACAATTCTTGGTGGATACGCTCACCGCTTTTATCTTATACATATCATGTATTTCGTATTACCGAGACAGGTACAATTTATACTAGTTATAATTCATTTAACCTTGATAGCGCTCCATTTAATAGTAATGGTATTACATTCGGCTTTTGTATAAAGTAGTGTCAAATTTGCGTAAGAAAATTTGAAAAAAGTGGTTGTGATAAAGCAGACGTTGTCACAGATAAAAAAATGACTGCAAGTATAAATAGCATAAATTAGGTAAAAAAGTGTGGGCAGGCGTGGTCATGCCCAAATAAAAAGTATAAATGTCCGAGTACTAAAGAAAGGATTTCCTATGTATGAGAAAATTTAAGAAATACATGAGTCAAAAATTAATAGCAATAGCAGTCTTATTATTACTTGCAATAAGTGTTGGCTATGCAGCTTTAAGCACAACACTTACAATAAATGGAACAGCAAATGTTGCATCAAATTCATGGCTTATTTATTTTACAAACGTACAAGTAACAAGTGGTAGTGTAACAGCAACAATGTTACCTACAACAAGTGGTACAAGTACAACCACGTTAACATGGGCAGTGAATTTACAAACACCAGGAGACTTTTATGAATACTATGTAGATGTAAAAAATGATGGAACAATAGATGCCATGATTGGTAGTTTATCCAATACATCACTAACCACTAACCAAGCAAAATATCTAGCCTATACTGTAACATATGATGATGGTGCAGCAATTGAGCAATATGATAAATTAGATGCTGGAGATATGGTAACACTAAAAGTTAGAGTTGAATATAAAACAGATTTAAATCCAGAAGATTTACCAAGTGAACCAGCAGAGATAACATTTGAATATACTTCAAATTATGTACAAGCAGACAGCAATGCAAAAAATAGAACAAGAAATGGCACTCCACTTGGATATGCAGTACAGATCTATGGAATAAATGAAGATGTAGACGCATCAGGCAATCCAATAGGATTAACATTTGGGCCTGCAACAGGAGATAATTATAATAATAAATATGTAACACATAGGTACGAAGAAACAAGTACTGGAAGTGGAGTATACAACGTAATCATAGTAACACATACAGTAGATAGCAATGGTAATGAAACAACCACAGAGGCAAATTTAACAAATTCAGCATCAGAAAATGTAACAAGGACTGAAGAACAAAAAAATCAATATGATATAAATATGCATGAGATGACATGGGCACAAATAGCTGCAGTATCAGATAAGTCAAACTTCTTAGATTGTATGTTATGTGGAGATACCAAAAAAGTAGAAATGTATTTAAATGATACAATTGGAACTGGAACAACATATAATCAGTATGGAGATGGAGCTGGAATGCTATATGGTGCAGTAAATACATATTACAGAATGTGGAACCCAGCATATAATAACTCAGACACCACAAGAAACAATTCAGCAGTAGGAACAGGAGTGTCATTAGATAGTAATGAACTACTGTATGGATCAAATGCAAGAAATACAGGAGGATATTCAGTATCACATATAAGAGCCACATTAATAGGAGAGAATAGCGAAACGAACATAGGATATGCTGGAGATGTAAACTTAAATGAATCAAATTCACTATATAGTTGTTTGCCAAGAGATTTAAAGAATGTAATCACCGCAAAGAAAGTTAGATATGTAACAGGAAGCAATTACACAAGTGGTAACTATAGCTTAAACGAAGATATAACAGATAAAATATGGGCATTCTCACAAAGAGAAATGTATGGAACAGGGCAGTATACAGGAACCACGACAGAAGGCTTGGGAAATGATGGACATGGCTATACTAAATTTTCAAGCACAGATTCAAAATACTACATTTCATCATACAATAACAACGGTGCAACTCAAAGAGTGTGCTATAATGAATCAGGCAATACCTATTATTG
>Ga0247611_10002776_pt1 | contig 27253 bp, 43 predicted proteins | sample 177DNAGHGhighgp2_FD_192422 | JGI IMG/M metagenome (GOLD analysis project Ga0247611, IMG submission 192422) | Sheep rumen microbial communities from Palmerston North, Manawatu-Wanganui, New Zealand - 1770 DNA GHGhigh gp2 | ecosystem: Host-associated > Mammals > Digestive system > Stomach > Rumen... | reverse complement strand
TCTGTCCCAGATGCGAGCCCTTGCCTTCCAGTCTGCGACCGTCTTCCATCCCTTTGCAGAGAAATGATCATAGAACTTCTCCGGATCCATGTTGGAGAGCCCCGCTTCCGAACAGTATGTAATGACATCCGTCAGGGTGGGCGGTGCTTCTCTATGTTTATCTATATCCCCCTCTATATCTATCTCTATCTCTTTCTCTATCTCTTTCTCTCCGTAACGTTGTGCGCACATTGTGACGGAGGTGCTGTCACATTGTGACGTTCCCTGTGTCACATTCGTGTCACATTGTGACGCTTTGTCTCTGTGCTTTCTCATCCTTCCGGCGGAGGATCCCTCCGTGCCGGTGTTGTCCACCACGAAGGGCAGAACCCATGTCTGCCCTCCGTCTTCGGTGGTAATGAGGTTGGTCTTCTCGAGATAGTCCAGAGTAGTCTCGACGTCTTTGACTGGCTCGTCGATGTCGAGGGCCAGCTCCTCGGCGAAGGTGCTTTCGAGTCCTGTGAACTCAAGCACTCCCTGTGTCCTCACAGCGAGGAGCTGGATCTTCAGATAGATGATCAGGAAGGTGTCGCCTCGCTTCAGGGTGCGAAGCTTCTTGATGCGCTTGGAGGAGAAGAAGTCGTCCTTCAGGCGTAACCAGTAGAATCGGTTCTCCATCTCACCCGCTTCCTCCTCAATCAGAAAGGGAGATCGTCATCGTCCGTGATGGGTCTGAAGTCTTCCTCTTCCGTTCTTCTCTCGTCCGCTCTCTGATCGAACTGGGGCTTCCGGGAGTCTTCCTCCGCCTTGCTGGAGCAGAAGTCCACCTCGTCAACACGGATGACCACCTTGCTCCTGTTGTTGCCATCCTTGTCCGTCCATTTGTTCTCCTGGAGGCGGCCGTCGACGGCAATCATCTGTCCTTTGCGGAAATATTTCTCCATGAACTCGGCGGTACTCGCCCAGGCCTCACAGTCTAAGAAGTCGGTCGTGTCTTTTCTGCGACCGTCGCGTACTGCCACCGTGAACTTACACACCCTCGTATTTCCTGCCGGTGTGGCGGTGGGGTCTTTGGTCAGTCTTCCTGTTATGCATACTCTGTTCATCTTTTATGCCTCCTTAATTGCTTCGGCCCTCTTGGCGCGTATCTTCCTTATCAGTGTGAGGATGCTCTGCTCGTCCAGATTGAGCAGTTTTCCATATCTTCCTTCGAGGGCTTCCCTCTCCTCCGGCGTGGTGATGGTCACCAGCTCGGTGTATGTCTGCGAGGAGACCGGCACCACGTCGGGCTTCTCCCTGCTGATGATCACAGGCTCCTGTGCGTCCTCTCCTTCGGGGAGATCCTCGCCGGCATAGATGTACAGGCCGAGTCCGTGCCTCGCGCAGGCCTTTGTCAGGCTCCGCTGGATGCTTTTGTTCACATCGAAGCTCGTCACCTGTTCGAGCGGGATACTTCTGTTGCGGTGATCCATGACAGGCAGCATCTCGATGTGTTCGATGCCGTCGATGGTCACGCCTGTCTTCACCCAGCACGTGCGGCCATCGGTGAAGTAGTTCCATCCGTCCTTGTTCTCGTAGATCGTATAGGTGGCATCGGGTGCCGCCTTCTTGACCTCTGCCCAACACCAAGCCCAGGATAGATAGGTGAGGCCGTTCTTCTTCTCGGTGTGTCCGTTAACGTTCACCGAGTTGAGTTTCTCAAAAATGCCCATTTGTTACTCCTTCAATCTGTCGATAGCATCAAAGATGCTTTTCAGTTCTTTGCGGAGGATGGCGTATTTCTTCTCAAACGCGACCAGCTCACGCCTCGCCATTTCAAGCAATGCGCTCATGTCCTCCTCGCTCTGTTTGATGGATCCCACGCTCTTGTAGGTCGGTTCGTCCTTGTAGATGTGGAAGAACGCCCTCTGTGGTTCCGGCACGGTCTCATACCTGATGGTGATGTGGCTGATGATCACGCGAGCCTGTTGCTCTCTCCACTTCTCGGCGGCGATGTCGTCCCTCCACTCAAACAGCTGATGCGTTGGGGCTTCCTCCGGGCGCGAGACCTCAACAAAGGCCTGCGCCGTGACTCCGCTCTCTGACTGTTCCAGTTCTTCCAGGACTGCTCCGACCACATCCGCCTTGACGTTGGCTCTGAAGTTGTCCTTCCATGTGTAAATAACTCCCATTTGGTTCTCCTTTCGTTTTTTGTTTGGGCTTGCCCCGCCACAACGTGCCAAGCCGTGCCTTGCCTGCCTTACCAGGCCTTGCCATACCACTCCGGGCCTCGCCAGGCCGCGCCGCGCCTAACCTGCCTTACCATGCCGAGCCTTGCCTGACCTTGCCTAACCTTGCCTTGCCTGCCTCGCCGCGCCTTGCCCTGCCGCACCTTGTCATGACTTGCCTTACCATGCCTGCCATGCCTTGCCTCGCCCACCTCGCCTCGCCTGGCCTAACCTCGCCTGCCTCGCCGTAACATGCCGCACCTCGCCTCACCAAGCCATGCCTCACGACGCCTGCCACGCCTTGCCTCTCCCGGCCTTGCGATGCGATGCCTATCCTGCCGTGATTACTTCACGCTCTCGACGTGGAATGTGCCATAGGTTCCAGATTTTTCAGGACGCCATTCTCCGATACCAATCTTGGCTCCAGCCCTGTTTATCAGGTTCACGATGGAATCAGCGGATATGTTTCCTTCTGTGTCATACTCAATGAGCAGGTCTGCGTACCAATTCTCAAACAATGGCCTATAACGCAGATCTGCGGGACGCCCTATGCCTGCCAGCCTTATAGGATCCTCTGCCATATCAGGAAGGCGGTCGGACATGATCTGCACCAGCTGATCCCTGCCCTCTCCAAGAATGAGAAAGTCCAGTTCCTTCTTGCCTTTAATGTACTTAGCCGCAAGAGCCGCAGAGACCGCAGCCTCCTTAACTGCCCCGGCTTTAAAGCCGAATCGGGCTCCCTGGGCGTACTTTTCGTACACCTCCTGGTTCCATTCCGAGTAGGCCACGTCGGGCTCTCCGTCCATCCAGTAATGTCTCTGCGCGAACTCTGCCCAGATGTTCCTGGCCACTTTGGGAACCTTCTTCCCGGCAGTCTTGTCCCTGATTTCGTCTTTTGCCTTTGTCGTCCAGTTGCTCAAAAGGAGCGGGGAGTCTCCGACGATGCGGACTGTCATGTAGGCCTTCTTAATCGGCGCGATTACGATTTCAGTTTTCTTTTCGGTTGTCTTGGTTGCCATTTGTTTAATCTCCTTTTTCTTCCTTCCTGTTTGCATGGCTGCAATAGCCATTGCTGTTTACAAATCTCATTTGCCCATACTGTTGGATGCATGATCTGCATGCAAAGCCGAGGCTCGTCTGCCCACCCTCGGCGCAGTCCTTGCACCTGATGATGTCCTCCGGCATGGCTTCCACCATTTCCAGGATCCGCGGGAGCGTTAGGTTCCCTGGGAAGCGCTGGATCAGTTCGCGGAGCCTGTCCTCGAGCTTCGTGGCGTCAATAAAACGTCCCATGCGTTGCCTCCCACTTCTCCAGGATAGCCTTGCCCCGCGGCTCGCTCGACTTGTCGAATGTCTCATATGTGAGGTCGCCGTGCTTGAACCATACGTACATATCGATGCCGTAGTCGCTTTCGTGATTGGCAACTTGGATCTCCTCGCCCAGTAGGTCGGCCAGGTCCACGATGCCGTCGTGCACCAGGACGCGGGTGTCGAGCTGGCTGAGCCGGATGCCCTCGTCGCTGACTTCGCGCAGCCTGTTTGTCAGCTGCCGGATCTCTCGGTATGCAGCATCAATCCTGTTCAGGATGAGCTTCTCGGTCTGCTCTCGGCATTCCTTGCAGTAGGCGCGTCCTTCCTCCTGAAGGACCTTCCCGCAGTTCTTGCATTTAGGCTTCATGGATGGCCTCCCTCCTGCTCTCGCAAACGTATTCGTCGTCCTCGTACTCCTCGTCCCAGTCAACATCGAAGACCAGGCACGCGGCTGCCATGATGTTGCAGATTTTCTTGATTATTGCTATCATTACCTTGACCTCCTTATGTGGTAGTGAGAGAGGTGTCAAAAAGGCTCATCTGTTCGTATTCGGGTGAGCCTTTTTCTTTGTCCAAAAGCCCCTTCTCTTTCAGAAACTTGTAGGCAGGTTTTATCCTGGCCGCTATCGCCAGGAAGCGGTGTCTGTCCTGTTTGTACTGCTTGAGGATCTCGTCCGGTTTATTGGCGTAGTAGTAGCCCCTGCCGTCCTGGTCGTTGTTGATCAGCAGTCCCTCGGTGCGGAGGCGCTGGATCTCTCTACGGATTGCCCTCTCCGGTTCGCCGGTATCCCATATCAGCTGAAGCAGGGTGACGGCGTGCTCTTTGTCCTCGCCGATGCGATCTTTAATCTCCATTTGGGTCTCCTTTCATGTTAGGAATTTCCTATTATTTTAGGCAAAAAAAGTAATCCTGTACCTCGCCCGTGATGCCGAGGTAAAGAGATATCGCCCAGATCTCGCCCACGTTGAAGCTCGATCTCCCCTTCAGTTTATTCCGAAGGGCATTAGAAGAAATGCCTATTTTAGAGGCAACTTCCTCCTGGGTGACTCCTTTCTCCCTCATCTTGCCGAGCAGTTTGGAATAATCGAACACTCTGTCGTCCTCCTTTCTTTCAAGCTCCTACGCTTATTTTACCATAGGATTTTCCTATGTCAACACCTTTTTTTAGGTTTTTCCTTATATAATTTTGCAATTTCCTAACACTCGTGATAAAATAAAGTCAAGGAGGATAAACAAATGGAAGGATTCGCTAAAAGGCTTACAATAGCAATGGACGCTGCCGGAATGACCAGCGCCGACCTTGCGAGAAGGCTCGGCGTTAACGCAGCCATCATCTCGCAGTACAAGAGCGGAAGATATAAACCGAGACAGGAGAGGGTCTACGAGATCGCACAGATCCTCGGCCGCTCCCCTGCCTGGTTGCTTGGTCTTGATGAGCCGATTACCGAGGAGCAGATAAACTCGGAGCTTGCGGCTCTGATTGACAAACTGAACGATGTTGAGAAGGCTCGGGCAATCGATTATATTCAGTACATGATAGCCAGACGAAAAGCCTGACCTTCTCCTCTAACGTTAACAATTCAATCATGAGGTTGACCTCCTTATGTGGTGACCTCATTTTAGAACGATTGTTTAAGGTAATCAATTGGCATTTCCTACAAATCTCACTACCACGACCAAACAGGAGAATTTTATCCCATGTACTACGACGAGAAAAAAGGCCTCTACCGTGAGCAGATCACCATCAATGGGAAGCGGCGGGTCTTCTCCGGCAAGACGAAAAAGGCGCTGAAGCTGAAGATCCTCACCGCCCAGGACGAGGTGAAGCATCTGCCGACCTTCGGGGTGGTCGCCCTCCGGTGGAAGGAAGCCCACAAGGACGAGATAGAGCCGGGCACCTGGCGGTGCTATGACTCACCGCTCAAGAGGATCATCCAGGAGTTCGGTCTCCGCCGCCTGGATGACATCAAGCCCGGAGAGCTGCAGACCTGGCTGAACGGTCTCGGCTTGGCATACAAGACCGTCCGCAATCACAAGACGGTGCTCTCGGAGGTGTTCAACTTCGCGATCGTTCACGAAGGCCTGGACATTCCCAATCCGTGCGACCACATCAAGGTGTCGGAGAAGCTCGCGAAGGGATCCCGCCGCGCCCTGGAGGACTGGGAGATCGCGGAGATCCGGAAGACGACCGCCGATGAGTTCATCCTTGCGCCGGTCATCCTGTACACCGGATGCCGCTGTGGTGAGGCTCTGGCCCTCCAAAAGCATGACATCGACTTTGACAGGAAAGTCATCCATATATCAAAAGCGGTGCACCACGAAGGAAACCAGCCGTTCCTGGGACGTCTCAAGACCGAGATGTCCGACCGCTATGTCCCGCTGCTCCCGCAGCTGGAGGCGCTGATCATCCAGCTCGACCTCAAGGACGACGATTTCCTGGTCTCCGGTCCTCAGCCCCTCACCGCTTCCGCCCTTTCCAAGAGATGGGCGAAGTGGTGCAAGGCTCACGCTGTACAATTCGACAGGCACTCCATACGCCACGCCTACGCCACCGCATTGCTTGAATCAGATGTCTCTGTAAAAGGCGCACAGGCGTTCCTGGGGCACTCCAACTTCAAGACCACGATGGACATCTACACACACATCCGTGAGCAGTTCCTCGATGAGGAGGCGGCGAAGATCGCCGAACATTTTGGGCGGATAGGTTGAAGCTGTCCACGTTGGGAGAGTAAAATGATGGTAGAGTCATTTGGGAATCTCCTTCCTTTTGTTTAACTCGTTACCAAAGCCCCCAGGTCATGCCCAGCCTGGGGGCTTTTGGTGTGCGTAGGTGTGCACTTTGGTGTGTGCCTAATTCACCAGAAAAAGCAATATTTCCACAAGAAAACCCAATATTGGAACATCAAAAAAAGCCTATAAACAAGCGAAAAACGCTTATTTATAGGCATTTGCGAAATGGTCGGAGTGGCGGGACTCGAACCCGCAAAGAAGTACTATAAAATAGCTCTTTTTTGATGGTGGTGTGCACTTGGTGTGCACTGAATATTCACTCATTGGATTTTGGCAAAAGAAAATGCCCCGGAGCGGTGATGCTCCGGGGTTCTTTTCATATCTTGGTTTTTTTGACGTCTGTCGCGCCGGCAGCCTTCGCCGCCTTGACGATGGTGTCCGCCACGTCTTCCGTGACGTTGGTCACGGTGACGGTGTACCTGGGCAGCGGGTGCCCTTCGAGGAACTCCACGCCCTTGACGAGGGCGCACCACATTCCCGGCTCTATCTCGTACCAGGTGTAACCGTTCAGCTTCTTCGTGTCGGTGACATCGTACAGCCCGGGGTTCACGTAGCCCATGACGGTGCCGTCCGTTCCGGCGAAGGATCGAGCGCGGAGGTTGGTGATGGACACCTTGAGCTGGTCGAACTCGGTGTTCCTCTGGACAGGATCCCCGACGGTGTAGGCGAAGTCTATCGGGCAGTAAATGTAGCCTTTGAAGACGAAGTTCGAGGAGAAGTTATAACCGCTCTTCTTGGTGTAGGTCTTCCTGTAGAATTTGCTTCCGCCGTAGTCGGAGCCGGTGCCGATGACGTCGCCGTTCTCCTTGATGGTGGTGACGGTCATGACGTGCCCTTTGCGCTTTCCCTTCCCTTCCCACACCATGATGGCGTTGAGCTTGGGAGTCTGTCCACGCTTGAATCCGTCATTGTACGCCCAGTAGTCCTCGGCATCCCCTCGGCACATCTTGGACTCGATGGTCTTTGCGGTCTCCAGTCCGAGCGCATCGGTGATGGCCTTGAGCCACATACCGTGACAGAACGCTACACAGTTGGCGAGAGTGAAACCCTTGGAAGTGATGGATATGCAATGAGCATATCCACCCTTCTTGTAGTTGATGAAGTTCTTGTCTGTGGACTTCGGGGCAGCGGTATAAGGGAGATACAGATAAGTCATCCGATGCCTCCCTCTACCTCCTCGGTGTCATCGTCCTCCAGCTCTGCCTGGATGTCTATGGCCTCCAGCTGCCGCTGTTTGTAAGCCACGGTGGACATTTCCAAGATTCCCAACAGGAAGGTCGCACAGGCGAGGAAGGTCTTGGATATCTGCTCACCGTAAGGAAGCCCCCACACGTTTGCTATGGTGGTGTAGAAAGTTGCGAGAAGAACGAATATCTTCTGCACCGTCTTCAGGATGTCGTAGGTTTTGTTGCTCATTGTGTGTTACCTCACTTATTTGCCTGTACCTGCGCCAAAGTAACGAACCGTTTGCTGTCCAGAAAGAACATTAATGTCAATGACGGAAAAGAGTGCTTGTTCACCTGAAACGGTAAATGAGCACGGATAATACCGCTTAACAGCGGTTCCACTTTCGTAGACGATGGTCACAGCAGATTTGCTCAACTCCACAAGTTCTTCAACGCTATCAATCAAAGTGGAAGAAGAAGGTGTCCCCCGAAAAAGGAGCGAAGGTGCTTCTGAACCAGTCGCACCAACGGCGTTAGTGTAGAGCGTGACTCCTCCTTTCGCATCTTCCCATACTGGGACAACTGAAGATGCGACCTTCTTGAAGCCGCTGACGGTGATGGAAGACACCGCAATGGCACTTTGCTTGAAAAGGGAAAGAGACCCCACTTTCTGCTGATTGCTTTGTGATGGTACTGCCTGCATCTGCCAACCTGTTGCGCTTGCCCACATATAGTTGTTCACGCCAGAGAACTCTTCTGCCGTTCCGTCAATAGTAAGCGTAAGGTCAGGCACAACTTTTGTCTCGTCGGCGACGATTTGGGTCAGTTCGTCAAGAAACTCCTGTGTCGGAATAAGAGTGTAACTATTGACTATTAATGCCATTATTCTTCTCCTTTCATGCCCTTGCCACCGTCTGTTCGGGTATTACCAGAACACCTTCGGTCTGTTCTGCGAGTGTCAGCACCTTCCCCTTGTCATCGGGTGTATAGTCGGGTATAGATGCGCCGCTATAGGTAGTGGTCTCCGTATATCCAATAACGGTGACGGATGTGGGAGGGTCTACACCAATGGGCTGGTTTATATACAGTTCGTACCCTTCGCCGCCCACATCTTGTGTTGGCTGAACGAAATAGTTGCGCCCTTGCCCTAACCACGTATTATCGTCGGAATTAAACACCATAGTTTCAGCAACACCGTCAACAGACAAGGTAAACGTGTCGGGCAACTTCCCATCGGCAGTAATTGGATAAAACGGGTCTCCAATCTTGGGGGTCTCCTTCTCCACCGTCTGTTCAGGGATAATGACCACTCTCTCGGTCTTCTCTGTAGGCTGACCACCGCCTCCACCGCTACCGATTTCGCCTTCGATGAAGTGGATATCCGCCAGTTTCCCCTTGAGTGCATCTGTGTACTCAAGTCCACAGGAGGCTTCGGCGGCGGCTTCATCGATGTAGCCCGCGGTGATGACGGTCACGTTGGCGTAGCCGTTGATGGTGGCTTCTCTTGTCCATTCCTTCTGGTGGTTATGCATCACGATGCCGTAGGCGGTGGCATCGTTGGCGATGGCTCCAGCCTCGGACAGCGGAGTGCCCGCCTGAATGGTGTCGAAGTCCGTTCCTCTGGGCACCTTGACCGTTGCGGTCTGCAGCTCCTTGAGGAAGTAAAAGAGCACTTTGTTTTTCATTCTTTTTTCCTTTCTTTGCAAAAAAAGTCCGCCGAGGCGGTTGATCACTCTGTTCCGCCGTGTCTGTATGCGGCGGCGTATTGACTCAAGGCGCGGCTCATCTCGCCGGTGTTGTTGTTGGTGGCTGCATGGTCGAGTAACTGATAGACCATGTCGCCCTGGATCTCCACGGAGCGGGACATCTTGGTCAGCTTATCCTCCATCTTGGTGAGCCTGTCGCCGATGTCTCGCACCGCCTTAAACGGTTTTGAAACCACCGCCCATATGGCGGTCACAGCCCCGATGATGGAGGCTACTGCGATTATCTGCTGGGATGTGATGGTGATGTCCATTGTGATACCTCATGTGAGTGTTAATGTGCCGTCAAGAACGATAAGTCCCGCTCCGCTCGGGATAGCGGAAATATCGCTTCGGTTGAAGGTTATTTCCAAAGCGTCCTCACGCTGATAAACTCCAGCGGGTGTGAGAGACAATGCGGGTGATACACTCGCGGCATTAGTGGGGAACGCACTCCTGATGACCACAGTACCGCTCGAGTAAATGTTGTTAGCACTCGGCACATTCCGTATCACGCCGTTGCAGTAAACATAAAGCAGATTGCTGTCTGTACGGTATGGGTGAAGGTTTCGCCAGTTCCCGAAAACGATGGTGTTGCCCCTGTAGTCTTCCATCAGTATGGAAAACTGTGTCGTTGCCGTTTTATAAATACCAATCTGCGAATACCGCTTCCGTGCCTTAATGGATGTCAACTGTCCCTTAGCGCCAGAAACGTTGAATTTGTCCGAACCACTTGCATTGATGGTGGGGAGATAATAGCCGCAACACAGCACACAGTACCATCCAACGGGCAAGTCGGACGGAACGGTCACCGTCATATCTGCGGATGCCCACAGATAAATGACCTGTCCGCTGTTCCTCGATAGTGTGTAAGATGTTGCGCTTGATGATGTGCTTTCCATCACAAGGCTCGGCATCCGTGAGATGTTGTACTCGTCTTTGTAAACAAGCCACGATGAGGTCTGCGAATCCCATATTCCTCGCTTGTTGGCAGAAGAGATGTCGAGGTTAACCCATCCGTGACTGTTCCGTGCTCGTACGACGGCCTCGGTGGTGTCAGCTTTTCTCACGCCCATGTTGAGGGCGCTGTCTACCCAGTTGGCGGTCTCGGGCACTTTCGCAATACCGACGCGGATGTCGTCTCCGTCCTGATACAGGTCAAGCGGGAAGGTCGACACCGATACGAAGGCGTTGAGCGTGGTGCTCGTCACTCGGTCGGCTGCGGTCACCGTGATGGTGATGCCCTGGGAGTCTGTAATAGCTACCCACGAGGGCGAGCCGGACAGCGTTCCGCTCACGCTTCCCGAATAGGTCGCCGTCATGGACTGGATGCTGTTGTTGCCGATGCTCTTCGCTGTGGCCGCATATGCGATGTAGGCGTATGGCCCGGCCTCGTCTGCTGTGGTGCTGCCATTGGCGTCCACCCTGTAAGCGGTGATGCTCACGGCGGGCTGGGTGTAGCCCTTGACGGTGTAGGTCGCCGTCGCTGTCGCTGTTGCTCCCCTTCCGTCCTTCGCGGTGATGGTCGCCGTCAGGGTGTAGTCGTCCGTGCTGGAGGCCATCGCGTTGGTCGCGAGGGTCTTCGCGCCTGTGCCGGATGCCGACGCGGTCGCCATCGTGCCCCTGGACAGGGTCACCGTCGTGGTGCAGCTCGTGGATCCATATCCAGCAGCTACCGTGGCGTTCACGTTGGCGGTGGAATATCCTGCGACAAGATAGCCGCTGATCGGTGTTGTCTTGATTGATATGCTGGTTGCGGACAGTGTGGGCTTGATGGCCGAGGTGTCCACCGTGATGGTCGCGCTCGCTGTCTTGGTGCCAATGACCGTCCCGCTCGTGCTCTTGGTTGAGTAGGTGGTCACGGTGACGGTGACAGTGCCGGCGGTGTTGTTGCCAAGAGCCGTCAAAAGCGCCCGATCCTTGATGTACGCCTTGTTGCTCGAGTCCTCCGCCCATACGGCGGTCATCACCGAGGTGCCTCCCAGTGTGGCAGTCACTCTGTGATAGAATGCGCTGTTCTGCGGAGTGACGGTCGCAGTGATGACGTTGGAATTGTTCGCCGTCGTCAGGTTGACGTTGGTCGCCGAGAGGCTCACGGTGCCCGCCCTCATGATTGTGGTCATCGCGAGGGTGCATTCAACGGAACCAGTGACCGGCGCGAGGCCTGTCCCGCTGCTCTTGTATAGCCACTCGGCCTTGACAGTCACGGAGAGGGTGCCGTCTGCCTTGTGCGCTACGTTACCAGTCCAGGAGACCGACGCGGAGGGCTTGGAGGAGGTGATGGCGTTTATCTGTTCGCTCGCCTTCGCATCGCCATACGATGTCTTGCTGTTGTTGTCCTTGTAGTAGACATTGAGGGTCGGCGTCCAGTACTGGGAGAAGTGGACTCCCCCAGAGGTGATGGTCGCCGTGATGGTGATATTGCTCGTGTTGTTAATGTCGTCGTGCGAGTTCTCGACAATAGTCGCCGTCAGGGTATATGGCGAGCTGTGGGGATAGCTCGAACTATAGAGCTGTATGCTTTCAGATGCCATTATGTATGCCTCGTGAATCGCAAATGTTTACCATCGGAGGATGTGTAGATCCTCCAGCGGTTGGCGGCGAGGGTCGGGTCTCCGAGGGAGAGCTGTGAAGCGCCGAGACCGTCATCTTCTGCGGATATCCAGGCAAGGCGGTCGTTATTGTCGTTGACGAAGTCGAGGCTGTCATTGCCAAAGACTCCCTTGATGTTGCTGTTGCTCTTGGCAACGGTCACGCCATTGATGTCCACCTTGACAGCTGTGGAGAGTTCCTCCAGCTTCGCGCCTTGCTCGTCCACGGTCTCCGAGACCTGTGTCACGGTGGCAGTGATGTTGTCGGCGGTCTGCTGCAGCTGTGTCGAGTTGACATATGACTTGGACGACAGGATCTGCTCCACACCGTCCTCGGTGACCATCGTCTCCTCGATGTTGGTCGTCCTCGATGCGAGTGAGGTGATGGCCTCGTTGGTGGAGTTGATGGCGGTCTGTGTCGTCTCCTGTATGGTGGTGATACGTGCCTCGGTCTCCTGGCGGTCGCTGATGATGTTCTCGTTGAGCGTGTCCACCATGTTCTGTGTCTCGGAGATGGTGTCCGCCAGTGTGTTCTTGGCATCTCCCAGCTCTATCTCGGCGTATCTGTCGCGGAGGGTGTCCCACTTGGTGCGGATGCATTCCGCCTGTGCCGAGACTCCAAACCGCTCGAAGTAAACCGTCACGATGTCGCAGAGGTCTACCCTCTCCGGCACGTCCTGCAGCTGCGCGAAGTCCAGCGTCAGGTTGACCTTCGGAACGGACAGATTGTTCCGGGCAATGTACCGCCCGGCGCGGAGCGTGAGATCCTCGGAGGTCGGGACGTCTTCCTCTCCGAACTCCTCCGTCAGATCCAGCGCGAGGACTCTGGTGTAGGGCACAGATGCGACCGCCACCAATGAGCCAGTGACGACCGTGCCGTCTGCGGTGTTGTTGTAAAACGGATAAACCGCGCTGTACAGGTTGGAGCACTCCTCCTCCTGTTCGAGGGTGAGGAGGTTCTTTCCGTACAGGATCCGCGCTCCCCTGTTCGCTCCCCTGGAGTTCTCCAGCGTCGCGGTGAAGCGGTCATAATGCCACTCACCGCCGTAGACGTCCAGGAGGCTCCCCTGTTTGCCTCCAAGCCAGGAACGGATGGAGGCGGGAACGTCCGCCGTGAAGGTCGCTGTGGTCGTCCTGGTCGTGTTCAAGATGAACGGGCAGTTATTGGTGAGGCAATGGGTCGTGAGACCGCTCAGGGCACTCTGTATGTCACCCGCCACGAATGGCTCGGCAACGTAGCCCGTTAGGTCATAGGAGATGTGCTCGGCGTTTACCGTGATGATTGCGCCGTTCATGCTCTTGGTTATCTTGTAGACGCGGAAGGGCTGAGGCTGGTCTGTGTAGTTCGCTTTGGCGAGGATGATGCTCCTCGGCTGTATCTCTTCGGCATACTGGCCGCTCACAGGATAGACGAGGGTAAGCTCGTAGATCCCATTGCGCTCCTCGTCCACATAGCAAGAAATGGCGTCCGCCAACACTCCGATTCCGAGGCTGGTGAACGCCGTTTCTGTTGAACTGTAGAGGATAGGCTTCATGCTTCCCTCCGTCAAATGATGTACCAGTTGGGAGTGATGGCCAGCCTGGTGATGCCACCGGTGAACTTGACCGCGCTCGTCCCTGCCGGGATGGTGGGGAACTCTCCGAGGGTCATTACGCTGTTGAGGTTGGTCGTTCCCGCGCTGTCGGTGACTGTCATTCTCTCACAGTCGATGATCATGCCGGTGCTGATGCCTGTCAGGGTGACCACCGTTCCGCCGATGGTCAGAGTGCCGTTGCCGCTGCCGGTGACCACAATCACCGGACGAGCCGGGAAGGCTGTCGGGTTGGTGATGTTGGTGTTGGTGCTGCTGACCGTGATGGCCGTCTCTCCGCTCTTCAGCCACCTCTTGCCCTGGCACATGAATTTGATGGTCGCCCGTCCAAAGCGGTTCAGGACGTTCTCCACGTCGGTCGGGCCGACGTAGTAGGCTTTGCGGTACACCGTCGAGTCGTAGGTGTCTTCGAGCCTGGCGTAGCCGTTGGCGGAGTGCAGCCACTCAAAAATGGAGCGGAACTGGGTCGGGGCACTGCCTCGTGTTCCTGTTCCGGCATAGATCTCGTATTCCTGTTCGTAGTCCTCCCAGGCATCCTCAAAGAGGACGATGTCCCCGGTGCGACCGGGGATCTCCATCTTTGTGAACTTACGCCGCGGACGGTCAAGGGCGGGGTAATACTCCACCGCTTTCACGCCGGCAGCTGTGGAGGTCTTTCCGTTGAATGTGATATATCCGTTAGGCATAAACGGCGTCCCTCCTCATGACTGTGGTCTGTATCTTGTCGCTTATAATGCCGGCCAGCTCGTTGACGTCCATGTTGTCGGAGGCGTAAACGTTTATGTTGACGTTTGCGCTCATGGACTCCTCGCGGACGATGCTGCGGAGGTCATCCAGGGCGCCGACAAATTCGGGCCTCTTCTCGCCTACGCCTATGATGGACGGACTGGAGAAGATACCGCCCTTGTCGTACCAGTCTATGTCGAGTTTCGGCACCTGAAGGGGCGACAGGCTGAACTTGCCGGTAATTTTAAAATGCGGCAGTTTGATGTCGGGCAGTTTTATCTTCATGTTTTTGAAGAAGTCCACGAGCTTCCCCGCCGCATCAATCACGCCGCCGATGGCGGTGCTGACGAATTTAAAGGCGGGTTCGAGGGCGGCCTTCAGGAAGTCCACCACCGGCTTGAGCACTTTGACGATGCCTTCAATCAGCGGCGGGATGACGGTGCCCAGGAAGCCGATGATTTTCTCAATGACCGGCACAACGTGCTGCTGGATCCATCCGATGACGGACTGGATGATGGGGAGAAGGAACTCACGCAGCCACTGCACGACCTTACCGATGGCGGGAGAGAGCTTCTCCACGAACCACCTGACAATGGTCTGCACGACCGGGAGGACGTTGGTCTTAATCCAGTCAGCGGACTCCTGGACTTGGGGCATCAGGTTCTCCCCTACCCATTCGCCCACCTCCTGAATGGCGGGAATGACCTTGTCGGATATGAAGCTCGAAACACCGTTGAGGAAGCCGGTGATGTTCTCCATGCCCACCATGTCGATGATGGACTGGAGAGCGCTGACGGTGGTCGCCTTGAGGTTTCCCATCGCGCCCTCAAATGTCTGGGCGCTGGTGGCCGCCTCCACAGCGATGGGCTGGTTGCCCACCTCCATGATGACGGCGTTGAACTCCTCGGCGGTGATTTTGCCCTTTTTCAGAGCCTCCTCAAACGAGCCGGTATATGCTCCGGCATCAAGGAGAGCCTGCTGAAGGACTCCAGCCGCGCCGGGGATTTGGTTCATCATCTGCCGCCAGTTCTCTGTCGTGAGCTTACCCGCTCCGGCTGTCTGCGTCAGAGCGAGGGCGATGGACTGGAAGGACTGGGCATCTCCGCCGGCGACAGCGTTCAGATTGCCGAGGGCTTCAGTGAGTCTCTCGTAATCCTTGACACCGTTTGCTCCGAGGGAGGCGGTGGTGTTCGCTATGGTCTCAAGATCGTAGACGGTCTCGTCTGCGTACTTCTTAACCGCCGCCGTGGTGGCCTCGATTTCTTTCTGATCAAAGCCGCCGAAGGACAGAGTCTGCGAGAATTTGGCGAGGCTGTCCGAGGCTTTAGTCGCATCGGTGACCAGTCCCTTGATGCTGTTCAGCACCGCCTTGATGGCAGAGGCCGCCAGGTCCTTCAGGATGGTCCATCCGCTCCCGGACTTTGCCGCCTTGTCGCCAGCCTTCTCGGTCTCGTCGCCGGCCTTCTTCGCGCCCTTGCTTACCTCGTCGAGTTCATTCTCTGCCTCTGTCAGAGCTTGGTCATACTTGGCGTACTCTCCATTTGCCTGGGCGAGTTGGGTCTTGGTCTTTGCGATCTCGGTCTCTTGCCGAGTGATCGCGTTGGTGAGCTTCTCCACTTCGGGAGAGCTCTTGCCGAACTGGGCAATGGTGGGCGCGAGGGCATCCTTCAGCTTCTGAAGGTTCGCCTCCTGTCCCGCCAACTGTTTGCCGAACTTCTCGACCTTCTTGCCGGCCTCTTCCCACAGCCCCTGGAGGAGTCTGACCTTCTTCTGTGCGTCCGCCGCCGCGTCGCCTGTGGTGTCCAGCCCTTCGGTGACGTTCTTCAGCTCAGCGGCGAGAGCCTTCGAGGTCTCTTTTATGTTCTTCAGTTCGTCGCGGAACTGCTTTCCGCCGTCGACCTGTATCTTTACACCGATAGATTCCATGCTTTACCTCATGGCGAGAATGTCATCAAATGTCTGCTTTTTCTTTTCAGTTGCCACGCCTTTGTAAACGGCGAGGCAAGAGATGAGGTCAATCATCTGCCCACGTTTGGAGCGCAGGACTTGCTGGGGAGTCATGTGAAACTCATGCGTCCCATAAAAGACGAGCCAGGGGAGGCTTATGCCTCCCCGGTCTGCTCGGTCATTCCGTTTTTTTTAGCGGAGATTTCCATCTCCGATTTGGCATCCTCGCGCATTGCGGTCATGGCTTCAGTCATTGCCGCACGAAGCGCGGGAAGGGTCAGGCTCTTCGCCTGTCCCGAAGTGAGGCGGGGAACGTCTTCCCCTTCCCACTCTCGCATATAGTCCGCATACGCATTATTGAGGACGACGACCGCGTCCCTCATAAACGCGATGGACTCGCTCACGGTTGCGGCTTCCATAAACGCATCCAGCGAGTCGATGTTCCCACCGGGGCAGAGACGGCCGAGCTTTTCAATTCCCTCGACCGTCCCCGCGAAACCGTATTCCTTGCCGTGGATCTGCATCTCGCTCCTCCTATTAGTCCGATGCTATCAGAGGATGCTGAACATGGTCTTGATAAGCGCCTCGGCGTCCGCTTCGGATGCCTGGGGAGCGCTTATCTTCTTCCAGTTATGCTTGGCATCATCTGCTCTGAAGATGGTGGCTTCCAGTGCCTGGGTCTGCCAGTCGATCTCGTCCTCCTGGGTGGCTGCGCTCAGCTCGAGAGCATTAAAGCGCACCTTCGGGAGCACGATGGCGGTGTATGTGGTCACGCCGTCGCTCATGTAGCGGGCGATGGCGCCGAATCCCACATAGGGAACCGCCTGGTCGTCGTTGTAGGAGTACCAGTCGCCGGAGGCGGCGGGCAGTCCATAGACGAGTTTTTCTGCGGTGTCCAGCAGACCGTCAACGGTCAGGGACAGAGTGCCGCCGGCAAAAGCGCCGGAAGCGCTCTCGGCGGACTGGTTGTCCGCGTAGAAGATGTTGTCATCGCCGCCGCTCTCAGGAGTGATGGTCATATCAACACCGCGGGCCAGTTTCTGACCGCTGGAGTAGGTGATGGTGCCATTGGACTCCGCGTAGAGCGCGACATAGGGGAGGCTAAAGCCGGTGAGGACTTTTCCTGCAGCTGCCATTGTTTACTTCTCCTTTTTTCGGATGTAATCGTCAAGCTCCGCCTGCATGGCCGCAACCGTTGAGGCTTTCAGCCGGCGAGCGGTGGGCGCTATAAACGGAGTCTTTGTGAGCCAGGACGTCCCGCTCTCAACGGAACGCGCTACCATTGAGTTGGGGTGTCCTTGAGGGTATTTATTCGTGATGTATGCGTTGTAGCCGTCCATGCTGATCTTGGTGTCTACGATGCCGTTTGCCCTTCGGTGCTGGGCTATGCCCAGACCGTCGAGCAGTCCCTGCCTCTCGACCTCCGTGACGCCTCTCCGCTTTTTTCCGTCACTTGTCTGTGCCGGTAGCTTCTTGATTGCTTCACGGAGTCCGTCAGCAATGGTGCCAGCTCCACCATATACTGCAACGGAGGCCATGCCGTCGGCGTTTGCTCCCAATCCCTCAATCGTTGCAATCCAGGAGTCTGCGCCGATGACGGTTGACCTTTTAGCCATTCCGCACCTCCGCGACCGTCCACTCCCATTCGTAGTGGATGAGCTTCGTGTCCTCCTCATACTGAACAGACTGGAGAGACCACGCCGCCCTCATGTCCTCCAGGGTGTCCTGGATGGCATCGATGGCGGGATCATATTCCTGCTGTGTGTAGTAGTCGGTGGTGCCATGAATGGCCTGTTCTGCGGTGCGGTTTGAGGTGTGGAAGGTGTCCCCTTCCCCATCCTCCTGCCACACCAGGCACGGCCATGTGTCACTCGGGCGGAAGTAGTGGAAGGATGCGGGGACGGCTTCGGCAAACGCCGCGCCCACATACTGGAGTTTGCTCTGCAGACTCTTCATGTGGTCACCTCCCCGATCTCCAGCAGCTCGTCGAGCCTGACGAGGGTCAGTTCAATGGCTCGGCGGTCTCTCCGCACGATGACAGGCGACACCACGTCCACTCGGTACTGTTCGCCATCCTCCAGGATGACGTAGCAGTCCGTGCGAACTTGGGCATCGAAGGGGACGCGGATGACCTTATCGATTTGACAGTCCGCACCTCGTGCTTCATACGTCCGTGTGTAGGAGACGGTTCTCTCGCCGTAATACGCCCTGGCGTAAGGTGTCAGGACTTCCCTCGGCATGGAGCCATCTGTGGACGTCATGCTCTTGGTGCAGAATGTCAACAGACCAGTGTCGAACATTCTCAATCCTCCAATGCTGTTGTGATGCCGTCGTAGTCGCCGTAATTGGTGTAAGGTGTCGCCATCTGCAGCTGGGCTTTCTGCTCGTCGTAGGAGCTCTTGAGGTGCTCCCACTCGTCGCTCTCTCCAAAGTGTGCCTTGCAGTAGGTGCAGACGGCGCGCTCGAAGAGATAATCCGGCTGCCAGTTGGCGGCGTTAAAAGCCTCCCCCGCCGTGGTCGGAGTGGTGCAGACGAGGTAATCCCCATCGTGCACCACTCTGTCGCCGACGGTATAGGAGGAAGCGGGCGCAAAGGTGTTGGTCTTGACTCCGGCGATGCTCAAATCGAAGCAGGCGGCTCCGATGAGAGCGCGGATCTCCGCGTCGTATGCGGTTGTCTCGGCTCGGCGGAGTGCGAGCTTTACGATGTCAAGCATTGCCATTAGTCTTTAGTCCTTTTTCTTCCTTGTGGATTTCTTGCGTGTCTCGGCGGGAGCAACGGCGGCGGTCTCGATGACCGTCTCGATGTGCTTCTCCGCCAGTCCCATGCCTATCAGCCAGTTTGCCTTTTCGGTGTCCACCTCAACGATGGAACCCGCGGGCATCCTGATAGTGGCGTCCTGTTTGAGTCTGACTATCATTTCCCGCCTCCATCAGACAGCAATCAGGAAGCGAGGGTCACGTTGACGCTCTGCCTGGGCTTTACGACAGCAACGGCAGCGGGGAGGCGGCCGATGATGCGGACGAGGTCGCTGGTGGCGAGGGTCAGCTCGTCGAATTTGAACTGAACGTTCTCACCGGCGGGGAAGTTGACCTGAACAGAGCCGAGGTCGACCAGGACGATGTGTCCAGCGAGGGCGCTGTGGGTGTAGACTCTCATGCCGTCGAAGGGATCGTAGCCGAAGCCGGCGGACAGGGCAGATGCCTTGATGGCGGCCTCGGTGGCCTTATCCATCAGGAGGACAGGGTCACGAGCCTCGTCGCTCAGGTAAGCCCTGGCGTTGACGATCTGTGCAGTGGAGGCGGCGCCGTTGGCGATGGTGTAGCCAGCGGGCACGGAAGCGGATCCAGCAGTGGTCTGGCCGAGCAGCGCGGCGATGATCATGCCGACGAGCTTGTCAGCGATCTTGTACGCGATCTCGCTGTAGATGTAGCGGAGGAAGTCACCGTCATCGAGGTCGAGGACTTCGTCAGAGACGGAGATCCACTTCTTGATGGTCTGCGGTACGAGATTGGCGATGCCGAGCACGAGGTTCTCCTCGGTGACAGGGTTGCCGCCTTCGGTGTGGATGGCTGCATCGGTGGCGGAGATCTCGAAGCCGACCTTAACGTTGCCCTTGAGGAAGGACTTGGTGACTCTGTTGAGGATCTCGTTCTGCTGCCACGCGGTGTGGATGATGGCCTCGACGAACTCGGGGACAGGGACGGTGCCGCCGGTGGCGTTCTCGGTCAGGAGGGCACGGCACTCAGCGTCGTTTCCAGTGCGGACGTAGTTCGCGAATGCGCGGACGTATTCAGCGCTGTTTCTGATTTCCATGTTGGTCATGGTTTTGTTTTCCTTTCTTTCTTCGATTTTCTTGCCGGGGATCTCGCCCTCAGCAATCTTGCGGGCTTCAGCCTGGCGAGCCGCTTCGGCGGTGGCCAGTTCAGCCTTGCGAGCTTCGATCTCGGTCATCTCGGCGGACAGGGCGTCAAGGTCTGCGTCTTCTGCAGTCATGGCCTTCTCTATCTCCGCGATGCGGACTTCCAGCTCTTCATTCGTCATGGTTCTGATTTCCATTGTTCTTCAGCCTTTCTATACGTGCGGTCAGCTCTGCGACCTTCGCTGCACGTTCCTCCGCGATGAGTCTCTCCGCTCTTTCCACTTCAATCACTCCGTTGAAGTAGTCACGCGTTGCAACGTCCAGTTGAGTCCCCGGATTGGCCGGGAAGCTGACGGGACTGACGTCATAGAGCTTCTCTATCTTGTGGATTGTGCGGAGGTGAGTCTTCTTGTCGTACTCATCACCGCCCTCTGCCACTGTGAACGCGAAGCTCATGCGATCGTAGTGACCGGCCTCTATGTCTTCGTAGAGGGCGCGCCCTGCCGACGTGCGGCTCAGGTCTGCCTCCTGCCATAGACCGTGCTCATCTGTGCCGACGTTAAGGTCGCCGGCCCTTGTCCTGGCGTAGACTCTGCCCTCGTGATCAATGCGGAGCACGACGTCGCTCATGTCGCATTCATCGAAGGCGTGAGGATCTATCACCTCGCTGTACTCTATGTCTCCGTCCCTGAAGAGCACATACGGCTCAAAGGTGGAGGCATAGCCCTGTACGCGATAATCAACTTCTTGGTCGCCCTCTTTGGCGATTCGGATTTCCATATCGCGGTAAAGTCTTTCACTCTTGCTCATTAGTTCCATCTCCCACTTTTTCATTGGCGGAGTAGTATTCGCCGCGGATGACCCTGACGTCACCGCCCTCAACAGGCGGCAGCTGCCAGATCTCGCGGGCTTCGTTGATGCTTATGATTCCACGGTCAAGCAGGTCGGCAGATACCGCCAGCTTGTCCTGATTGGTCATATATTGGAGCCTGTTCGCTGTCAGGTAGAAGGCCGCGCCGAGGCTCCTCTCCCTCTCGGTGAAGGTCATGCGGCTCAGCACCTCGGAGAGCTGAATGGCGAAGGTTTCAACCTCGCCCTCATAGAAGGCGGAGAACTCATCACCGAAGGCGGAGTTCTGCAGCACCTTCTCGCTCACGCCGTAGTAGTTCTGCACGGATGTCTGAATCAGTTTCAGCTGATTCGCATCCACCGCATAGGACTGCTGGGTCAACTGCTTGATGTCGCTGTAGGTGTTCGGGAAGAGGAGGATTCCTCCGCCGTTGTCCTGCTGGAAGTTCTCAATATCAAACCTTTGGCGTTCCTTGCTTAGATCCTCAGGTTTCGTGAAGTTGGTAAGTCTTGCCATGAAGCGGAAGGACGAGGAGTTCTTTGCGTACTCCTCAATGCCCTGGCGCTGGATGTTCAGCAACTCCATCGTGTCCTTGAGGGCATCGTTGTCCGTGCCGAACATATCGCTCCGGTACTGGTGTCGGGTCATGATGCCCACCCTACTCAGCTCCACGGCGGCCTTCTTCTGGTCGTTCTCGAAGGAGAAACGGATCCAGGGGATGTTACGGTCGCCCACGGTCACCAGTTCCCAAGACACCGGGCAGATGGTGCTGAAGCCGTACAGGTCGCCATATCTGTCGGTAAGCGGCACGATGAAGGCGTTGTTCCTCACCTCGAGGATCGTGCTCAGCCGATAAAGGAACTGGCTCCACGTCTGCCAGGGGTTCGGGCCGCTCCGCAGTTTGGACTGCAGCGAAGGCTTCGCCGTTCCCTGTATGGTGAGCTGCAGCTTGGAGCGGTGGCGGCTCTTGGCGTCGATGGCAGCCCTCACCAGTTCGCTCTCATAAATGGAGCCGCGCCAGGTGTGGAAGACAGGTATATAGCCGTTGAGCAGCCTGAAGGCTGTCATGGCCTGCTGCCGTTCCTTTTCCTGTTCGCGGCTTCCGAAGATCTTTTCAAAAAGTCCCATGATGTTTAATCCTCATTCTTGAGCTGGTCGCCTATCATCTGCCAGTGCTTCTGACGGACGCACATGGCACACAACAGGGCGGCGGTGCCGTCGATGTGGCCGTTCTTGCGGAGTTTAACGAGTTTGCAGCGCTCTGACTCTGCGTCCACCTTCAGAGCGCTGTCCAATAGATGCACCTTCAAAAGGTCGTTGTCGCCGATGTGAATCTTCCCATCACGGAGAAGTCCCTCCGTTTCTCTGATCACCGGCGTTAAGTTCGTGCCCTGGAAGACGTCATCGACCTGGAAGCCGTAGCCTTTCAGGTCTTGAATCAGGTACTGGGCGCTGTATCGGTCATATCCCACCTGAAGCGGGTATATGCGGTAATCCTCAATCAGCGAGGTAAACCACGCATACACATCGCGGTAATCGATGACGTTGTCCCCGGAGGGCGACAGCAGACCGCGCTGGATGTATATCTGATACGGCAGACCGTCCCTCGCCGTGGCTTCGTCTATCTTCTCGGTCGGAAGCCAAAAGTGAGCGAAGACGTTCAGGATGCCGTTCTTCTCCACCACAAGGGTGGCGGCTGTCAGGTCGGTGGTGCGGGAGAGGTCTATCCCGGCGACGGCGTAACTGTTCGCAAAATCCGACAGTTCCATATGTTTCCCTGCGGATGCCAGGACAGATGTCTCCGGCAGCCATGCCATGCTGCTGGATTGCTTGGTATTGGTGTACTTACACAAAAATTCACTACGCTTCGAGAGACTCTCCGAGGCGGTGTTGATTTCGTCCAGGATGAAGTCCACAGGGATGGAGACTCCCAGTCCGGGAAGGCTCTTCCGCAGCTCGTTGATGTCGTTCCATTTGCGCGGGTCGTCGATGGTGTACAAAAAAGGGAGCAGCCTCTTCTCTTGGCTGTCTCCCTGTAACACTCTCGTGGAGCGCTTGAATAATTCGTCGTAGATGCCCTCGTTCACATACCCGGCGGAACTGATGGCCACCATGAGCGGCTGCTTTCGGGCACCTGTGCCGGATATCATGACCTCATACTGTTTCAGGCCTCTGTCCCCCGGCCAGCTCGCAATCTCGTCTGCGATCGTAAGCTGAGGGTTATAGCCATCTGCACGTTTTTCGCTGAAGGCTATCTTCTTTATCGTTGAATTGCTTTCCGCAACGTAAAGGTCGCCAATTCTGCCCCTTTTCCGAGTCCTGGAGGCAAATGCCGGTGTATGGTCAACCGTGAACTCAAAGGCGGAGTAAACGAGGTCACTCTGGTCGAGCTTCGGCGCTATGCAGTAGACCTCTTGTCCGTACTCCCCTTCGGCGTACACCATGTACGACATGATGGCCGAGGCGAGGAGAGTCTTTCCGCACTTCCTGCCGATGACCATCAGCACCTCGCGGAACTGTCTGTTCCCTTCCGAGTCAACGATCCCGAAGATGCAGGAGATGGCCGCCTTCTGCCAAAGGCTCAGCTTCAGCAGCCCCGGAGCCAGGCTCCCCTTGTTGTGCCGGACGAAGGTCTCGATGAAGCGGATGGCGTTGTTTGCCTTGCCCTGGTCAAAGATATATGTGCCGTCCTCAATTCCGTGGACTATCCGCTCATACAAAAGACGCACCCACCGTCCCACGACGATGGATCCGTCTTTGATGCCCTGATAGTAGGCGTATATGCTGTTATCCATTGTTTGAGAGGAACTCGGTCAGCGCGTCGATTGAATCCGCGCCGTTGATCTCTTTGAGCAGCTTTCCCAGAGGTATAAGCTCCTTTGCGGCTCGGATTCGCTGCGCCGGCGTGCTGTCGGGGTCGTTTATCGCATCGACGAGCGTATCATATGCGAGCTGCAGTGCGTAGTCCCCGTCAGGTTTGCGCTTCTTCGCCATACTCTCGCCTCCTTCAATAAAAAAATCCCTTCTGTGTTCTTTCTTACCTAACCCAGCCGCTCGACTCGCATGGGTATCATAATGAGCAGTGGGAGGGATATTCATTTACCACTCTCCCGAACTCGTCCACCTTCCAACGTCTTCCGCTGTGGATCTGCTGATGGCAGTTGTTGCATACCAGCATCAGGTTGTCCCAGTTCAACGTGACCGTCGGGTCGTTTATATTGAACGCCGTGAGCGGAGTCTTGTGGTGCACCACCTCGCCGGGCGAATAGATCCCGCTCTCCATGCAGCGCTCACAGAGTCCGCCGACGCTGGAAGCGTAAGCCTTGCGGCATTCCTTCCAGGCGTTGGAGCTGTAGAACTTCTTCGCCCATTCAGGGCGTTCAAACTTACTCATGGCAGTTATATCCACGCCGCTTTTGTTGCGGCGTCTCCGAAGCTTCTAAAGCGGTTGACGGCGTCCGCTGGTCTTTCTCTTCAATAGACCATCATAAGACTATCAGACGACCATACTGAAATACCATGAACACTTACGCGAATAACTGACGCATTGCCCTGCGGTGGATGAGATAGCAGTTCCTCTCACTGTAGCCCATCCCCTCGGCTATGTCTTCCCATGTCATCCCCACGATATACCGAAGCCTCATGACGCTCTGATCAGGCTCCGGCAATGTCCGTATCAGCTCCAGCGCATCCAGGCGTAACCGTGCGAGGCGCTGGATGTCTTTCTCCATGTCCGCCTCGGCATCGGCTATGTCTGCCACGATGTGACCTACTCTGTCGCTCGTGCCGGATGATTGCACCCTGTCTCCTCCGAGAGGAGCCGACAGAGATGTCGCCAGAGTCCGAAGCGCGGCGATGCTTTGCTTCAGGATCCTGATCCGCATCTCTGTCAGCGGTATGCTGCAGAACTCCTCTCGTGTCATCATTTACTCCTCCTCGGCTCCCTCGACCTGCACTATGGTCAATGGTTCGCCATCATACCAATGTTTAACGGCGTGGATTTTGTAAACCTGGGCATCATCTTCGTACGCCACTTTGTTCAGCCCGTCCAGGATGGTTTTGACCACGTTGTCTAAGTCGGGTTTATCCGTTTTTGGCATCCCCTTCCTGTCCCTCTTCTTGTATTTTGGCCACGATTTCGCCATCTGAAACCAGAAGGCGATGGTCACCGCAACCGGGCCGCCGTGGACTGTTCCGCCCGCTGCCTTGTACTGGGTCGCCACGAGCTGCTCATATTTGTGCACCTTACTCGGGATGTGCCCGCGGCCGTCCCTCGTCACTATCGGCCGAGGCATCGGAACCTGTTCCCCTGGGATCTCAAATCTGATCATTATCATCACCTCCCACAGAAAGAAGAGCAATGGCCACCAACAGGACGGCCTGTCCGATCATCACGCCCAGGATAAACGCTATCAGCTTACCCATCTGTGTTCTCCTTTCCATCCATCTTCGCGCCACAATGCGGACAGTAGTTTGTGTCGAGCATTCCCCTTCCTTGCTCTTCGTGGCAGAGAGAACACTCCATCGTGCTTTCTTCTGGCCAAATATCATCATAGTGGTTTATCCAGTGCCCATGTCTAACTCTTATCCATTCCTCGTCCTTTTCAAATCGCTCCAACAACTCAACAGGACTTTCTTCAATTGTTACCTGTTGCCATTCTCCGTCGATTAGAGCCATATAGGTATATCCTTGTTGTTCTTCCTTAGTCGGCATTTTCTCTCCTTTCGCCATCTGCACAGAACCAATCATCACAGTCCTTCATGAAAGAATCTATATGGCATCTTTCACAGAAATAACCGCTTTTGAATAATCCTTTTTCTGACACTCGTCTATATTTGCAATCCTTGCACCTTACCACCGCTTCGGGCATCGTGGATATGATGTCCAGCGTTGCCATCAACTCCTGTTTCTTCAAAGGGTATCTGTCCCAATGATGGGTCAACGCCTTGACCAACTTATCGGCATCAATCAGTCTGTCGCTCATCTTTTCGCCTCTTATCCTTCCCGCACGAACAATAATCGTCGCCGTGCATTTCAGCGCACCAGTAATCACAAAGCCACTCGCCCACGCTCTGCATTTCTTCAGGGATTACCGATGAATACCAACAGTCCTTGCACCGCACCACCTCTACTTTGTTGTTTATTGCCTCCCAAATCCTATCCGCTACTTCCTTTGCGATTCCCTGGACGGTCTGATAGTAGTCCACGCAGTTCGGCGCGGGATATAGAAGCCCGGCCTCCTCCAAGACCTTCCGTTCTTTATCGGTCATCCGTCTTCCTCTCCTTCCGTTCTTCCACGAAGTCCATGACAAACCCGATCGCGGCCACCACGGCGCAGACAGCCATCGCCGCCACAATGATGACCAGACACACAAACAGCAAAACACCGAATACTCTTTTCATTCCTCTCTCCTTCCTCCTACCGCTCCGAGATCTTTGAGGCACGTAGGCATCACGCAGAAGTGGTCGCCCGGTGTCTTCCATACGCATCCATTGCATCGGCGTCCCGCTTCCCGGATCTGTGCCTCCTTGACCTCGTGTCTCTTTGCTTTCCATTCCGCCTCATGCTTCTGCCACTCGGCGGTGCTTCTTCTCTTCGCCGTGAGTCTGCACTCCTGGGAGCAATATTTCGCCTGGCCCGACTGGGTCATGAACTCATTACCGCAGACCGTGCAGGTCACTCGTCTCCATGCAGCTGGCATTTCATTCTCCTCCCACGATTCTCTCGTACCATCCCACGATGATGGTGCCGATGTCCTCATTTTTGTTGACTGCTTCGGTCTTGTACTCTTGCCATACCCGATAGACTTCGGCATCAAACTCTGTGATGATCTTCTTCCGCTCCTCGTCCTCTGTATGATCTTTAAGGACGTTATCGAGGGCAATTGTCGCCATCATAGCCATGCCCTTGAGGCCGTAGTCTATGCCCCTGTTCCGCGCCTCTGTGAGCTGATGAGCGAGTCCTTTGGTCATGTTCCTCTCCTCTCAATCGTCAATACGAATCAATACGAATCACACATAGATCCCGCCTCCCGGAAGCCCACAGGCTTCACGGATTGCGTCCCATGTTGGTTTGTCATAGCCGTGGAACTCCAGGCACTCTTTCCGTACCTCTGCCGGCAGACAGACGAGGGAGCAGCCGAACCGCTTCGCATCTCTGTACTGCTGGATGTTCCGCCGGACATCCTCCACATCGAGGTCGGAGATTGCCGTCGCCCATATGTCCATTGTGTCCCTGGGCACGAAGCACTCCGCCACCAATGTGCGGAAGATCTCGTTAAACTCCGCCTTTGTCATGTGTCACTTTCTCCCATATCCTGTCCAGCTCTGACTGCTTCGGCTGGTTCTTCTCGGCATCCTCTCTGTCCCAGATGCGAGCCCTTGCCTTCCAGTCTGCGACCGTCTTCCATCCCTTTGCAGAGAAATGATCATAGAACTTCTCCGGATCCATGTTGGAGAGCCCCGCTTCCGACCAGTATGTAATGACA
>Ga0247611_10002775_pt1 | contig 27265 bp, 16 predicted proteins | sample 177DNAGHGhighgp2_FD_192422 | JGI IMG/M metagenome (GOLD analysis project Ga0247611, IMG submission 192422) | Sheep rumen microbial communities from Palmerston North, Manawatu-Wanganui, New Zealand - 1770 DNA GHGhigh gp2 | ecosystem: Host-associated > Mammals > Digestive system > Stomach > Rumen... | reverse complement strand
CCAGAAGGAGTGACAAATATAGGTCAGTATGCATTTAATGGTTGTTCATCCATGACAAGTGTAACCATTCCGAGAACAGTCCAAACTATGTATGAATGGGCTTTTCAGAAATGTACTAACTTGAAAACGGTTAATTATAACGCGGCAAATCTTACTTTGTACCAAAGATACAATGATTGTTTTCCGTTTTATAATGTTACCTCACTTACGACAGTAAACATAGGCAGCAACGTGGAGAGTATCCCTAGTGGTTTGTTTTGGGGAGCGACAGGTTTGACCACATTGACGATGGGTAATAAGGTAAAAACTATAGGTTCATATGCATTCTATAATTGCAATTTATCAAATGGTGTAGAATTGTCATCATCTTTGACGAGCATCGATGATTATGCTTTCTATGGTTGCAAAGGGTTGCCGGAAATTGTTATTCCAGAAGGAGTGACAAATATAGGTCAGTATGCATTTAATGGTTGTTCATCCATGACAAGTGTAACCATTCCGAGAACAGTCCAAACTATGTATGAATGGGCTTTTCAGAAATGTACTAACTTGAAAACGGTTAATTATAACGCGGCAAATCTTACTTTGTACCAAAGATACAATGATTGTTTTCCGTTTTATAATGTTACCTCACTTACGACAGTAAACATAGGCAGCAACGTGGAGAGTATCCCTAGTGGTTTGTTTTGGGGAGCGACAGGTTTGACCACATTGACGATGGGTAATAAGGTAAAAACTATAGGTTCATATGCATTCTATAATTGTAAATTCTCTTCTGTTACCCTCCCTTGTACGGTTACTTCTATTGGTTCGTACGCTTTTGCGAACAATACTGCTTTAACAACTATAAACTGCGAACCGTTAGTAGCACCGAGTATTGATAATTCCTATACTTTTAGCAGTTGTTCTGCTTTGACTCGCATTAATATCCCTTGTGGTTATTCGTATCCATCGTATTCTTCGAAATGGTCGAGCTATACGGGAAAGATGAAATATGACCGGCCGGCTTATACGGTTACGGCGAAGTCGGATAACACAAGTTATGGTACTGCGGCAAAAACCGTAGATCCGAACTGCGATACCTATATGGCAGAACTGACGGCGACTCCGAAAACGGGCTATCATTTCACCCGCTGGAGTGATAATGTGACGAAGAATCCGTACGAAGTGTATATGGATAAAGACACCGTACTGACTGCATTCTTTGAGATCAATAAATATACATTCAAACTGCAAGCGAATGAGGCTTCCCGCGGTTCAGTATCCGGTGTAAACGGCACTTATGAGCACGGCAGCAAGATTAGTTTCGAGGCGACTCCGAACTACGGCTACCACTTCACACAATGGAGCGATGGCATCAAGACAAACCCGCGTTCGCTGACTATCGTGAAGGACAGCACGATCACGGCTGTCTTTGACCGCAACACCTATACTATCACATGCGGTACATCCGCTTATGGTGTAACGACCGGTGCCGGTAAGTATGAGTACTTGGCAGAGACAACGCTTAATGCTACCGCGAATTACGGCTATAAGTTCAAGCAATGGAGCGATGGTATCACAGCCAACCCGCGTATTGTCCGCGTAGAACGTGATTCGACAATAACTGCCGAATATGCTCCGCTGGACTACCAGGTAATAGTAAAGACTGCTGACAAGAAGATGGGTACCGTTCAACCGAATAGTGCCGAATATCCGTACTTGTCGAAAGTAGAATTGATCGCTACAGCTAAATACGGATACCATTTCACGCAGTGGAGCGATGGCTCGAATAGAAATCCATATAGCGTCACGATAACCCGAGACACAACATTCACCGCATCTTTTGCTCCGAACACGTATGCTGTTACTATCCTCGGCTCGTCCTATGGAACAGCGAAGGGTGCAGGTTCATTTGACTATCTGACCGACACGCAGATTGAAGCTGTCCCGAATCATGGATACAAGTTTAAGAATTGGAGCGACGGTATATCAGACAACCCACGTATTCTGACTATTGAGAGCGATACCACGCTGTCGATGGTATTCGAACCGGTTAAGTATACGCTACGTACCCAATCCAATGATGCTGAAATGGGTAGTGTCACTCCCTCTGTTGGCAAATACGCATACCGGAGTGAGGTGGAAATTACGGCTATTCCGGAACACGGTTATAGTTTTACACAATGGAGCGACGGACGTATCGCTAACCCCCGTACTATAACGATAGAAAGCGACACACTCTTCACGGCTGTCTTTGAGGTGAACACGTATACTATCCAAGTAACTTCATCCTCTTTTGGTAAGATAACCGGTGCTGGAGAATATGAGTATTTGAGCGAGTGCACACTTCGCGCAACAGCCAATTATGGATATCAGTTTGCGCAGTGGAGTGATGGCGTAAAAACGAACCCGCGTAAGTTCATCGTAACGCAAGACTCCATATTTGCAGCCGTTTACCAGCCAATCAATTTCACTGTTGAAGCATACTCTCAAAATACGAAGCAAGGTTCTGTAACACCTCAAACGCAGCAAGTTCCATATAATAGCGTTGCTACAATAACGGCAACAGGGGCACACGGATATAAGTTCCGTGAGTGGGACGATTACAACAAGGATAATCCCCGTCAAATAACTGTTACAGAAGATATGACCTTCATCGCTTCTTTTGAGCGTGACTCATTTAATGTCACCATTACCGCTTCTAATTACGGAACATCCCGCGGTAACGGAAGATACATATATCAGGAGAATGCTTCCATAGAGGCTATCCCGAATCATGGTTATCAATTCTCGCAATGGAGTGATGGAGTTACCACCAATCCGCGTACCATCAAAGTGGAAGACAATATTAACTTGTCAATGGTCTTTGTACCGGCAACCTTTACTATCCGTACGCAGCCGAGTAATGCTTACGGTGAAACAACTCCTGCTGAATACAGCGGCAAGTATCTGACTACCACTACGATTTCTGCTACGCCAAATTATGGATATCATTTCTCGCAATGGAATGATGGAAATAAGGCTAATCCGCGTCAAATAACTATTACAGGAGATGCTACCTTCATCGCTTCGTTTGAACGCGATTCGTTCAATGTCACCATCGCGTCTTCTAATTACGGAACATCCCGCGGTAGCGGTAGATACATATATCAAGAGAATGTATCTATTGAAGCTATTCCGAATCATGGTTATCAATTCTCGCAATGGAGTGACGGAGTTACCACCAATCCGCGTACCATCAAAGTGGAAGACAATATTAACTTGTCAATGGTCTTTGTACCGGCATCCTTTACTATTCGTACGCAGCCGAGTAATGCTCATGGTAAGACAACTCCTGCTGAGTATAGCGGCAAGTATCTGACTACCACTACGATTTCTGCTACGCCAAATTATGGATATCATTTCTCACAATGGAATGACGGAAATAAAGAGGCGGAGCGCGTCGTTACTATCACCGAAAATAAGACATATACAGCGTACTTCGAAATTAATACATATTCTATCAGCGTATATGCCTCCCCGTATAATTATGGCTATGTAACATATAAGACAACGGGTACGTATTTGGATGAAATGACGATTTCTGCCACCGCATACGAAAACTATCGCTTCGTTCGTTGGAATGATGGTGTAACAACCAATCCTCGAACCTTTACGCTTACAAAAGATACTGCCTTTATGGCAATATTTGAAATTGCAAAGAGTGGTTACTGTGGAGATAATTGGAACTTGATGTGGGAGTATGACCGCAACGAAAAGATGTTAACTATTAGCGGAAATGGAAGTTTGAATAGTAATTACGAATTCGGATTAGAAGCTCCATCTTATGTCGAAAAACTGGTTATTGCAGAAGGTGTTACATCAATTGGAGAAGAAGCTTTCAAGAATTATACCACCTTGAAGCATATCAGTATCGCTTCTACGGTTAAGAATCTCTACGAGAAGACATTCTATAACTGCTCGAACTTGGAAGAAATCTATTGCTACCGAGATAAACCGTGCGTAGCATATAGCAATACCTTTGACGGTATTGATAAGTTCAATTGTACACTCCATGTCTTACAACCTTCTGTGGCTATGTATCAGGTGGCTACCGGTTGGCGTGACTTCTATTACGTCGAATCTATCGGTACTGAAACCGTTCCAACTACAATCACAGATGTTCAAACGACTCCTCATGAGAATGATGTCGTTGTGACATGGCCTATGAGCGAAAATGCAGAAACATATTCTTTGGCTATCACTAAAGGAACAGATGTTATCTGTACACTTATCTTCAGTCAAGATGGTAGATTGACCGGCATCGCATTCGCTCCTGGACGCAAGGGAAATCACAACTCCGTGGCAGCACAACAAGTCGCCGGAGGTGGTTTACGCTTTACTGTTACCGGACTGGAGAGTGGAACGCAATACCATTTGGTTGTTGAAGCAAAGAATAATGTGGGTAATGCACTTGCTACTTACACGACCAACTTCAAGACAACCGGTGCAGAGGAAATCTCGACGGATGTGGAGAATGTTGAATCTGCAGCGACTCCGGCTACTAAGCTCCTTCTCAATGGTCATATCTATATCCTCCGCGACGGAAAGATGTACGATATGACGGGAAAAGAGGTGAAGTAACGAATTATTGAGTTATTGATTTTGACTTCCATCATCACCAGCACATGGAAAAACTGGAAACTACGATAAATCGAGTTAACATAAAATCAATAGATATGAGAAAACAACTCTTGTTTGCAATAGCAGTTATTTGCTATGTAATGAACCAACCTGCTCAAGCAGAAGTGTATTCAGGTAATTGCGGCGCCGTGGGCGACGGAAGTCATCTGCAATGGATGGTCGATACAGAAAAGGGATTATTGAAGATTACCGGTTCGGGTGAAATGGCTGTGCATGATTACGGCCAATATCCGTGGTCGCAGTACTCGGGGGATATTATCACCATAACGTTCCCTGCAGGACTGACTGCAATCGGAAGATATGCCTTCGCGTCTTGCACTCAATTGCAGGAAGCTATTTTCGAATCCGGTATCACGGCTTTCCCGGATGGCTTGTTTTACAAGTGTCATTCTTTGAAGACCTTGAACATTCCGCAAACGGTGACGTCTATTGGCGGATATGCCTTCAGCGGATGTAAAAATATGTATACACTGAACTTGCCTGCTGGCTTGAACTATATCGGAGAAGAAGCCTTTGCGGGGGCAGGATTGGACAGTATTATTATCCCGAGTGGCGTGACGATCATTCCTAAAAGCCTCTTTGAATACTGTAATGGTTTGACATCTGTAACGATGGGCGACGCAGTCACATCTATTCGCGAAGATGCGTTTTCCGGTTGCTATCATCTGGAGCAAATACGCCTACCACAAGCACTTGATTCGATTGGTAAAGGTGCATTTTTCGACTGCCTCAGCCTGACGTCCATTACGCTACCGAAGAATGTGATACATATTGGTCGCAGAGCGTTTAGTAGTTGCCCTGCATTGACTGAAATTCTCGTGGATAGCGATAGTCGCTCTTATAGCTCGCAGGACGGCATTCTGTTCAATAAGAATAAGTCAGAATTAGTGCTTTGTCCCGAAGGCATAGTAGCCGATCAGTATGTCATTCCTTCTTCGGTTGTATATATATACAAGGAGGCTTTCGAAGAATGCAAGGGCATAACATCCGTTGTCATTCCGAGTACGGTAACAGGGATTGGTGATATGGCGTTCTATGGTGTGCCGAACATCATCTATTCAGGTTCTTTGGATGGCGCGCCGTGGGATGCGGCAAGCATGAACGGCTACGTAGATGGCTGGCTGGTATTTGATGACGAACAAAAGACGCAGCTTGCAGCATGTTCCAAAGCCGCGACTGGAGTCGTTAACCTCCCGACTACTGTCATGTCTGTCAAATATAATGCCTTCGAGAATTGCAAAAGCATAACTTCTCTCGTCGTACCAAATACAATTGCAGACTTATCTTCGTCCGCGTTTGACGACATTCTGAATGTAATCTATTCGGATACTGCCAAAGCTGCACCATGGGGCGCAAAATGCCTCAATGGGTATATTGACGGACAGTTCGCTTACGCCGATGAGACGAAAACAAAATTGCTTGGTTGTTTAGGCTCTGCAACCGGAATAGTCAGCATTCCGAACTCCGTAACTGAAATAGGAGAGCATGCGTTTGAACAATGTGACATCTCCGCCGTGATCATCCCGAATAGTGTTACGACCATTGGCAAAGCCGCTTTTAGAGAGTGTTTTCTGTTGAGTACTCTCACTATTCCCGCAAGCGTAGCGTCTTTCGGTGAAGGAGCAATTGCCTATTGCATGTCGATGAAGAACGTTACCTGCGAAGCCGTTACGCCACCGCTTTGTGGCCGTTTCACGGGAGAGTTTAACCAGTACATACCGCTATATGTGCCCACCGGAAGCGTAAATGCGTACAAAACAACGGATTATTGGAATCAATTCGTACATATCTTGCCTATTAAAGCTGCTACGGTTGATGATGTCGTAGCAGCACAAGCCGAACCGACTGACAATAGCGTTGTCATCGAATGGCCGCTTGTCAGCGAAGCTGTGGTATATGCCATTGAAATCAAGAAACAAAGCGAACTCATCTGCACATTGTCCTTTAATGAATATGGACAATTACTCAATATCGTTTATCCCATGCGTTCTCGCAACGGCATTCACAACAATTCGCAACCACGCATGGCAACACAAACAACAACCGGATGGAGTTACACCGTTACCGGATTGGATCCTAATACGACATATACCTACTCTATTGTCGCTAAAAAGAGCAATGACGCCGTTGCATATCAAGACAATGTAGTTTTCACCACAAAGAACGCCACTACAGCAATCGATGAGACCAGTCAACAGCCAACGGGTAATAACCAGAAGCTCCTCATTGATGGTCACTTCTATGTTCTCCGCGACGGAAAGATGTACGATATGACGGGAAAAGAGGTGAAGTAACGAATTATTGAGTTATTGATTATCGATTATGGATTTATGGAAAAAAGTGCACAAAAATGCACTTTTTTCTATATTTTTTTGCAGGAATGAAAAAAAAATAGTACTTTTGTGGCAGATTTTTTAGGAAAAAGGACCAATAAATACAAATCAACTAAATACAAATCAACCATGAAAAAATTTTATCTACTTGCACTTTTGTGCGTTTGGTGCTACACTATGGTGGCACAAGTAACTGCCAATCCATCTCCAATTCCTGTAGGATATACGGGAGAGGTTGTATTAACATTTGATCCCACCAAAGGTTCCGGTGGTATGGTAAATGCTACCGAATGCTACTCGCACATTGGTCTTATCACCAACCTGTCCAAAGACATACATGACTGGAAATATATCAAGTTCAACAATCAATGGGGAACGAAGAGTGAACCAAAATGGAGCAAGGTCGGAGATAATTGGCAATTGACAATCAACAATTTGTACACCTACTTTGGATGTCCGGAAACGGAAGCGATTACTGCTATCGTAATGGTATTCCATGATGGTAACGGAAGTAGTTCTAAAGAAGGTAAATCCACTGCCGGAGGCGATATTTTGGTCGGCATAGGTGAAGAGATTCCCGCAGATATATGGGACAATTACAATCCGGCAGAAGTACAAACGCAAGCACGTCCTTCAGGAGTCGTAAACGGTATCTACTACGGCACAGATGGTACCTCTGTAACCCTTTGTACTTATGCTGCCAATAAAGATAATGAGCCGGCTAAGCATGTATTCCTCGTTGGTGATATGACCGGTTGGAAGATTAAGAACGAGTACCAACTTAAACGCGATGGTAACTATTTCTGGATTACCCTCACCGGCTTGGAAAAAGGCAAAGAGTATCGCTTCCAATATGCTATTGAGCGCGCTGACGGCGTGAAGAAACAGATTTCCGATCTCTTTTCGGAAAAGGTTATCTCTCCCGATGATGATTATTTACGAGAAAACAATCCGGATTTGATAGCTTATCCATTATACGGAGCAGACGGTTATGTTTCCGTTATTCAACCCGGTAAACCCGCATATACATGGTCATCTGCTACGCTGAACTTCACGCGTCCGAATAAGAACAATCTTGTTATCTACGAAATGTGGGTTTACGACCATACACCGAACCGGAATTTTGAAGGGCTGATGGAGCGTCTTGATTATCTTCAAAACCTCGGTGTAAATGCTATCGAGTTGATGCCTATTAACGAGTTTGACAGCAACTATAGTTGGGGGTACTGCCCGAATCACTATTTTGCTCTTGAGAATATGTATGGAACGCCTGAGCAATTCAAAGCGTTTGTGGACGAATGCCATAAGCGTGGTATTGCTGTAATTGTTGAAATGGCATTTGACTATGCTACCGGAAACAACCCGATGAATAAACTCTATCCTTATGGTACTGACTTGACCAAGAATCCTTGGTTTAATGTCACTGCTCCTCATCCAGACGGCATGTATGAGGATTGGAATCATGGTTTTGAACCGACTCGGGATCACTTTACCCGCGTACTTAAATACTGGTTGCAAGAATATAAAATTGACGGTTTTAAACTACAGAATAGTCATGGCTTATGTTCCAATGTGGCACAAACATCTGTTGAGAACCTCAAATACTACTACGATAATGGTGTAAAGGCTGTATCTCCAGATGCATACTTTATTCTTGAACACTGGGGCGAAAATATGGGTTCAGAGCGTCCTCAATTGGTTGAAGCCGGAATGATGTGCTGGGAAAATACCTGCACAGCTTTCCAACAAACTGCAATGGGTTGGCTCAAAGACGGAGATGATTTCGGCAGAGCAAACCAAGACAGGTATGTTTCCTATTGCGAGAACCACGATGAAGAGCGTTGCTTCTTCAAGGCTAAACAATGGGGTAATGGAGACCTACAAACGAATGAAGCAAATCGAGCCAAACGCATTCCGATGAATCTCGGTTTCCAATGTATGCTCAATGGTCCGCAAATGTTCTATCATTTTGCTGAAATCGGTTTTGACTTCTCACAATATCAGAACGCAGAAGGAATATGGGGGCAGGATGGAGTTGATGCATATGGTACTTCTACTGCAACTCCGTCGATAAATGAGATTGTCAAGTCACTAGTAAAAGCACGCCCCGGATACCTCGGTTGGTTTAATGCAGGTCCTCGTATGGCGGGCTATCAGCGCTTGGCAAAGATTCTGCAACTCCGTACAAAATTGATGCCATCCGTATTTGCAGGCAACCCGACATCCGCCGAACTCGGTTCCGGCAAAGCTCTGCGTACTATCCAATGGGGCAGTAATGTCTTTGTAGTGGCTAACTTCTCAGCAATTGATACATTATCTGTTGCTTTGCCTTCTGGAACATGGTATGATTACCTTGACGGAAACGGAAGAGCGAATAGCACCTATTCCTTAGCTCCTGGAGACATCAAGGTCTTTACGGGTTCACAACTGACTGTTCCAACTATTCCCAGCGAATATAAGTTCGACTCTGAACCGGCGATAGATAATACGATTACAGTTGCAGAAGCGCTTGAGATTGGCGGAAAACTCGCTGTGGGCAAAAGCACCGAAGAGGAATATACAATCCGAGGCTATGTATCATATCTTGATAGCTATCGTCCGTTTGACGAAAAATATGGAACACAATGCTTCTATGTGACAGATGATATATCCGCTGCAGCTTATTCGCTTGAAACAGGAGGGTTCTATGTCTATCTTGGCAAACCGAATACCGGCAAAGCACTAAAAGGCGGCGAATATGTGGAATTTACCACATCCATCTATCGCTACAAAGAAAATGTCATTGAAAACCGCGCACAAAACATGACTGTTACGGTACTCAAAGAAGCTCCCGAATGTCGTGTGTTTAAGGGTGCTTGTGGCGAAAATCTGACTTGGACGCTTGATTGCAAAGGGCATCTTGTCATTTCCGGCACAGGAGCTATGTATAATTATGAGAAAGGGGCTGCTCCATGGTGCCAATATGATGTATCTGTTGCGACCATAGAGAATGGCGTAACATCGCTCGGAAAATATGCTTTCTGTAGATGTTCTATGGACTCCATTTTCATATCAGCAAGCGTTAATCGCATCGCATTTAATACCTTTAATAATTGCTACAACTTGCAGAACTTTGAAGTAGCAGATGAAAATACCGTATTTAGCAGTGTAAAAGGCGTTCTTTTCAATAAAAATCAGACAAGGATTGTACGTTTCCCGAGAGGAAGATCCGGCGAATACGTGATTCCGGATGGCGTTGAAACAGTTGGTGCAGGTGCGTTCAATGGCTGTACAGAGGTAACATCTGTTATTTTACCAAGTAGTGTCGTTACCATTGATTATGCGGCTTTCTGGAATTGTCAGCTGCAGTCTGTTACGATTCCCGCCAAAGTGGATAGTATCGGCATAATTACTTTTGGTTATTGTCCATTGACTTCGGTTATCAATTATTCTGAAAAACCACAAAAACTTCATTCGGATTCAATAGCATTTGAAGGCGTAGATTTGTCCTCTTGCACGCTTTATGTACCGAAAAAGAGTATTGCGGCATATAAAGCAGCAAATTTATGGAAAGACTTCGGCAGTATCCAAGCAATTGATGCTGAGGATGTGACAGAGCCTATAACAACGGTTGAAACAGAGCCTCAAGACAACGGAGTTACTATCACATGGCCGGCTTCTAATCTGGCAGATACATACGAAATTGATATATTCAAAAACGAAACACTTGTGTGTCGTTTGACTTTCTCTGCTGATGGTCGATTGCTTGGAATCGCCTTTGCTCCCGGACGAAATAAGGCGCATAATGCTAGGTATGCAACGCAAACTACAACCGGTTGGCAGTTCACGATTACAAGTCTCGAATCAGGCACCAAGTACGATTATACCGTTATCGCGAAGAAAAGCGACGATACACCGGCATATACCCAATCGGGCTCGTTCACGACTACCGGTTCTGCTACTGCTATTGACGCAACCGTCAATGGTCAATCGTCCGATGGTATATTGCTGATTGATGGTCACTTCTATATCGTTTATGACGGAAAGATGTATGATGTGACAGGAAAAGAAATGAGATAACGAGTTATTGAGTTTTCGATTTATAGAAAAAAGTGCGCCACAAACGCACTTTTTTTGATGTTTGTCTATAGCTCTATACGAACAATGCACGAACGATGACAAATACGCTATACTATGGTTGTTGAATCCATAAGGAAAGAGGCAACTCTAAATATGCATTGTCCCTATATCCCTTTTCCTGAAGCTTATATCTGATTGAATAAGAGTAAGTTACGTTATTTACGTAGGAACATAGGGACAAGGGCATATATTTTTTTCCAATTTTACACAAAAACCGCACAAAAATGCACTTTTTTTTATCATTCCATCATTAAATCATTAAAGCATTTAAAAAAAATTTGCACAATCAAAAAAAATGTTGTATCTTTGCAGGCTGAAAGCGATTATTGCGCCAATAACCACTCGCAATAATTCGTCTAAGCCACGATAGCACATTTATAAAAACTATTATATCATGACACTCACTTTTCAGATTAACTATCGCACACCGTATGGTCAGTCCATCTGTGTGATTGAAACCGAGCAGTCGGTTTTGGGTTGGACGGAGGAGAATCCTCTTATGTTGAATTGCCAAGGACAGGATTTCTGGACGGCTACTTTACCTGTATCGGATTTCGCCGGTACTATTACCTACAAGTATGCCATTCGTCTGCCACAAGGCGGCTATCTCTATGAGGCTGGCATGCCGCGGCACCTCAATCTGCGTAATGCCGACAAGAAAGTGGTCGTACGCGACTTCTGGCAGGCGCAGGATTATGAAAAGGCGTTCTATACCACCGCTTTCCTTAAATCGCTCTTCCACCGCCACAATCCCGCGAAAGCGAAAACGCCCAAGGGAAACATTCGCTTCTCCATCGACCTGCCGCAAATTCTCCCGTCGCAGGGTGTCGGCATCATTGGCAATGTGCCGGAACTTGGTAACTGGGAAGCTTCCAATATGCTCGTTATGTCAGATGCTGACTTCCCCGTTTGGCGTGCTGATGTCGAAATAGCGCCGGACCAGATTGTTGAATACAAGTATCTTATATATGATCTCCATTCCGGCAATGTGGTGGATATCGAATGGGGTGAAAACCGCCATATCTGGGGCATCGAAAAAGGGCTGAAGATTGAGCAGCATGACCGCGGATTCCGCCGTACACAGCCGCGTTTCAAGGGCGCTGGTGTTGCGGTGCCCGTATTCTCGCTGCGTACCGAAGACGGATTCGGTATTGGGGAGTTCCTCGATCTCAAGAAAATGGCGGATTGGGCGGCTCTTACAGGACAGAAGATGATTCAAACTCTGCCTATCAACGACACAACGCTCACACACACCAACCGAGACTCTTATCCATATAACGCCGTTTCGGTATTTGCTTTGCACCCGATTTACATCAATATCCCGCGCATGGGCAAGCTTACTCCTGCTCAAAAGAAAAAATACGAAGCAACGAAAGCGGAGTTTAATGCAAAGCCCATTGCTGACTACCAGTGCGTTTATGATGAGAAAATGAAGTACTTCAAGGCTATTTACAAAGCCGAAAAAGAGGCGCTGTTCTCCTCTAAGCAATACAAGGAGTTCTTTGCACGAAACCGCGAGTGGCTGGAGCCGTATGCCGAGTTCTTGCACAAACGCGACAAGCAGCCCGCAGACTTCTATTACTTCCTCCAGTTCCATGCAGACTTGCAACTCAGCGAAGCCGTTGCTTATGCTCACTCGATTGGGGTTGCCATGAAGGGGGATATACCTATTGGCATCTCGCCCGATTCAGTGGACGCATACACCGATCCGCAACTCTTCAACCTCGATGCGTCTGCAGGTGCACCGCCTGATGACTTCTCGATCTCCGGACAAAACTGGGGATTCCCGACATATAACTGGGATGTCATGGCGCAGGATAACTACAAATGGTGGCGTCGGCGTTTCACGAAGATGCAGGATTACTTTGATGCTTATCGTATCGACCATATCTTGGGATTCTTCCGTATCTGGCAAATGCGCAAAACCGACGTTTGGGGATTGTGCGGACATTTCTCACCGGCTATGCCGTATTCGCTGCAAGACCTCTGGAATATGGGCATTGCGCTGGATGAAGACCGAATGACCAAACCGTATATCCGTTCTAACTTCCTCGGCGATACCTTCGGATTTGACACCGAGTATGCAAAGGAGCACTTCCTCAATACGCGTGATGGATATGTCTTCTGGTTCAAGGACGAGTTTGATACCCAGGTCAAAGTCGAAAATTACTTTGACGAACAACTCGCACGCCCGCAAGCGGAACGTTATAACCAACTCAGCGATGACACGCTCAATAACCTCAAAAACGGACTCCTTTACCTGCATTGCGAGGTATTGTTCGTCCGCGACCAACGTCATCCCGAACTACTCCATCCGCGTATCTCCGTTTATCAGTCACACTCGTATAACGAACTGTATGATGACCAAAAACAGGTGATTATGGGCATCTATAACGACTACTTCTTCCGTCGTCATACCCAGTTCTGGCGTGAGTCTGCTATGCGCAAACTGCCCACACTCATCAATTCCACCGGTATGCTCTGCTGTGGTGAAGACTTGGGTATGGTGCCTGCCTGCGTCCCCGATGTAATGCACGAACTGCAAATCCTCAGCCTCGAGATTCAACGTATGCCGAAAGACCCGACAATCCCGTTCGCACACCCGGCAGATGCACCCTATCTCAGCGTTTGCACAACCGGTACGCACGATACCAATCCCTTGCGTGCTTGGTGGGAGGAAGACCGCGCGGTAACACAGCGCTTCTACAACGAACAAATGGGCTGGTGGGGAGAAGCACCGCAAGTCATGACCCCTGAAATTGCCGAGTTCATCGTTAACCAGCACATGTACTCACCCGCTATGTGGGTCATCCTGCCGCTCCAAGATTGGTTTGCTATTGACGGAGAGATCCGCCTGCCGAACCAATTCGGAGAACGAATCAATGTACCGGCTAATCCGCGGCACTTCTGGAACTATCGTATGCATATCACCATTGAAGAACTGCTCAAAAAAGACAACTTCAATGCACATATACGCCGCTTGACTTCTGTTCGCTAATATGACATTTATACTGATAGCAGAAGAAGGCGAGCGCGACCTGATACAAAAGTATCTTCCCAATTGCACGTATCCCGTCGTCGTTACAGGTGTCGGAGCGATTAATATCATACAATCGCTCCGGGACTTGCCGCGAGAGGCGGCGGTGCTCAATATCGGATATGCTGGGAGTGCAAACTTCGACATCGGAACGGTCGTCGAGGTTACAGAGGTACGACTCAATCACCCGAATGTCACTTATCCCGAACCAACACTCAAATTGCAACCTATTGGCGGTGGATTATGGCCCATTGCGGATAAACAGGCGGTCTGCTACTCCAATTGTGACTTTGTCCTCCAGTCCGATTATCAGGATTGTGTTTTTGATATGGAACTCGCGTTTATCGCAGCACAGGGATTTGCTGCCGTTTCGGCACTCAAAATCGTTAGCGATAATCTCTCGCTACATGCATATCACGACCTTACACATGGGGTCGAATAGCCGAAAATTGACAACTCGCCGTTGCTTTTTTGCGGAAAATGCAATAAAAATGCAAAAATATTTGCGAGTTCAAAAAAAAAGCAGTACCTTTGCGCGCTTTTTTGCGTGTACATTTGATAATTATACATCTAATTATAGGTGTTGTTTATAATAATAACTAATTAAAACTATTAATCATTTATGTTAAATCATTACGAGACCGCTTTCGTGCTTACTCCCGTTTTGTCTGAGCCACAGATGAAGGAAGCGGTAGAAAAATTCGAGAACCTTCTCAAGGAGAATGGTGGTACCATTCTGAACCGTGAGGAGTGGGGACTCAAACGCCTCGCGTACCCCATCCAAGGTAAGACTACGGGATTCTACGCCTTGCTCCAATTCGATGTAGAACCCGCTGTTATCGACACACTCGAAACTGCATTCCGTCGTGACGAACGTATCATCCGTTTCCTCACCACACGCCTTGACAAGTATGCTTTTGAGTATGCTGAAAAACGCCGTCATGCTAAAACGGCTAATGTTCAACCTAATACTGAGGAGGCTTAATTATGGCACAAGAAGAAGTTCGTTACTTGACTCCAAAACAGAATCAAGAGAAAAAGAAAAAGTACTGCCGTTTCAAAAAATCCGGTATCAAGTACATCGACTACAAAGATCCTGAGTTCTTGAAAAAGTTCCTCAACGAGCAAGGTAAAATCCTGCCCAGACGTATCACTGGTACATCACTGAAGTTCCAACGCAAAGTGGCTCAAGCTGTCAAAAAAGCACGCCACCTCGCTTTGCTGCCATATGTTACCGATATGATGAAGTAAAATTTTGAAATGTTAAATCTTTAATTTTAAAATCTGTTATGGAAGTCATTCTGGTACAAGACGTAGCAAATCTCGGCTACAAAAACGATATCGTTAAGGTTAAAGACGGTTACGGACGTAACTACCTCATACCTAACAAACTCGCCATCATCGCTAACGATAGCAATCGCAAGCAACTGGCTGAGAATATGAAACAGCAGGCGAAGAAACTTGCTCAGCAACTCGCTGACGCACAGGCTCTCGCTGAAAAACTCGCTGCAACGGTTATCAACGTTGCTGTCAAGGCTAATGAAGATGGAAAAATCTTTGGTACCGTTACTACGGCACAAGTCGCTGAAGCACTTGCTGCACAAGGTATCGAAATCGACCGCAAGATTATTACCATTGAGCCCGTGAAGGAACTCGGCGAAGCTTCTGCTTGCGCAAGACTCCACCGCGAGGTTAAGGCGGAAATTAAACTCAATGTAGTAGCTGAATAAGAAAGCAATTTGAAGGTTTGTGCGAGTCGAGGGTAAGCACGCTTACGAAACTCGACGAAGCCAAAACTCCAAAATTTAAAGAAAATTTAAATTATGAAACAAGGAATTCATCCAGATAACTACCGCGTTGTAGTTTTCAAAGATATGTCGGACGGCTCACAATTCTTCAGCCGCTCCACTGCCGCTACTAAAGACACTATCGAAATCGACGGCAAGCAATATCCGCTTATCAAGCTTGAGATTTCGAATACCAGCCACCCCTTCTATACCGGTAAATCCAAACTCGTGGATACCGCAGGTCGTGTGGATAAATTCATGTCTCGTTACGGCGATCGTAAACGCAAGTAATTTGCGCTTAAACTTACGGGCGGGCACTATGTCCGCCCGTATTGTTTAATGCCGAACATATAGTTGGTTATTTGTTAGATATTAGTTGCTCCCTAAACTAAGTCAAAGCAAATAGCAGTATAAAATAATAATACTTTAAATCTATGATATTATGAAAAACTCAAATCTCTGGCGTGCTACCGGAATCAACGCGCTTATTTCTATTGGCTTGTTTACCTGTTTGCTCGGACTGCTTTGGCTCGCAGAATGGCTACTCAACTGTCAATTGTCAACTGCCAACATTCAACTGTTAAAGTGGCATGACCCCGCATGGTGTGTGGGAATTCCTGCATCCGTAATCGGGGTCGCTTACATCCTCACCATCCGCGACCCGCAGAACTATACAGGATTCTTTGCCGGTATTGTCATGTCGGCATTGCTCGGAGTGCAGTTTACTTTGCAGGGCAGTTATGACAGCACTTTCCTTTATTTCTTTGTGTTCATCCCGTTCCAGATGATGTCTATCTATAAGTGGAGCCGCAAAAAGAATGATGGCGGAGCCAGTGTGGAGCAGAAGTTCCTCGACACACCGCGTTTCTGGCTCTCTATTGGTATCTTTGTTGTCGTGACCCTCGGTGATTATATCATGCAGACCTTTGCCTTCCAGCATAACGGATTGATGGATAATATGGCTGTCAAGCTCTTTAATGGATTGATGATTTCATCGTCTTTCCTCGCTAACTACTGGCTCATTTACCGCAAAAACGATGCTTGGTTGTACTGGATTATTTACAGCTTGGCGGGTATCGGATTGTTCATTTATATTGGAAACATCTTCTCCATTGTATTGTTTATCTTCTTCCTTGTTATCAACGGCATGGCTGGTGTAGCATGGATTAAGACCACCAAACCCGAAAACATGGGCTGGCTGATTAGACAATAATACAAATATAATACATAAAAAATGAAGAGAGCGCGTTTCACAACGAGCTCTCTTTGAATGAAAAACACTATTATTAAATAACACAATTAAGAAAAACACTAACTCTAAGTTAGCCTGTTATGAAAAAACTTTTACTCTTTTTTACTCTTTATTGCAATTTTTTATTAACTTAAAACCTCTTTTCCGTAAACCTACTATTTGCATATCCGTACCTTCTAAAAGGTGGCGTAATTTCGTGATATACACGTTCAGCGAACGAGCCGTGAACTGATTATCCTCACGCCATAATGTACGCAAAATCAGGTGTTTGTCAACGACGTTTCCCATGTTGTTGCTTAACATAAGAAGCAAATCGTTTTCGCGTGCAGAGAGCTGTTGGCCATTAAGGGTTTGCTGAACGCTATCGAATTCCATCTTTTCAAAATGGAACGATGTTTGCAACGGAGTGCTTTCTACGTCCATACGGCGGAGAAGGGCACGAATCTTGCAAATCAACACCTCTACTACCAACGGCTTTTCCAAATAATCATCACAGCCTTCTGCATAGGCGTGAAGAATATCTTCTTGCGCAGCGTGTCTTGTTAACGCTATAATTGGCATCCGCGGATTCTCTTCGCGTATAGCGGATATCAGCGAATACTCTTTATCGGCGTACAAGTTTGTATCAATAAGACAAATATCGTTGAGCTTATTTGAAGCTTGCTCCAAGCTTTCGGATACTGAATCGGTCGTGTGTACCTCAAAGCCCTTCAATCGCATGTAATCTGCTAAGATGGAAACCATGTTCACATCAGCATCGCAAATTAAGATATGAGGAACTTCTATCGTCACTTCCTAAAATTCAATACCAATAATTTATCTACAAAAACCGTGCCAAAACCTCAAAAATTTACCAAAAAGAGAAAAAAATTATCGAAAAAACATACTTTTTTCTTTTTTTATTGCGTGTTTAAGAATTTTGTTGTAATTTTGCACATGTTATGAGTAAGGTATTAATTATACTGACTGGCGGAACCATTTGTATGGTGCGCAACGCCAAAACGGGGGCTTTGCATCCCGCTGATATACAGACCTTTAAGGATTTTGTGCCGGAGCTCTTTGCTTCCGAGGTACAGGTTGATATTCTGCCTTTTGACCCCCTGATTGACTCATCCGATGTCAATCCTGAGAATTGGGCGAGAATGGCGCACGCCGTCTTTGACCATTACAACGATTATGACGGGTTTGTCATACTCCATGGCACCGACACCATGTCTTATTCCGGCTCTGCACTTTCGTTTATGCTCGAGAACTTGGGCAAACCTGTTGTGTTGACGGGCAGTCAGTTGCCTGTCGGCGTACTGCGGTCTGATGCGAAGGAAAACCTCCTTACGGCTATCGAGATTGCTTCTGCAATGGACGAAGAGGGCAATGCACTGGTGCCGGAGGTGACGATTTTCTTTGAGGACAAGCTCTTCCGCGCCAATCGCACCACCAAACGTAATGCCGAGCATTTCTCTGCCTTTAACTCGTATAACTATCCGCCGCTTGCACAGGCGGGCGTGCATATCACATACCAGCCACATCTCATTCATTATTCCGATTCCGAATTGCCTTTGCGCTTGCGCTTGGACATGGATAATCATGTCGCTGTCTTGAAGCTCTTCCCGGGTATCACGCAGGAGGTTGTCCATTCGTTGCTCATGGCGCCCGGATTGCGGGGTGTTGTGTTGGAGACGTATGGTGCCGGCAATGCGCCATCGGTCGAGTGGTTGTATGATGAATTGCGGGCGGCTGTGGCGGTCGGAATTATCATTGTCAACAAAACCCAATGTAACACCGGTTCGGTCGAGATGGGATTGTACGACACTTCGCTCAATCTCATGAAGGCGGGAGTCTTGTCCGGTTATGATATCACTACGGAGGCATTGCTTACCAAGATGATGTTTCTTTTCGGCGCCTATCCCGATGACAATGAAACCGTCAAGCGCCTTTTGCAGAAGCCTCTCTGCGGCGAACTAACGGTCGAATAATCCATAATCCATAATCCATAATCCATAATCCATAATCCATAATCCATAACTCGATAACTCAATAACTCAATAACTCGATAACTCAATAACTCAATAACTCGATAACTCAATAATCAATAACTCAATAACTCGATAACTCTATAACTCGATAACTCAATAATCAATAATCAATTAAAAATATGAAAAATCTTGAACCAAAAGGTGTATGGACCAATTTCCATAGTCTTACACAGATCCCCCGCCCATCGGGCAAAAAGAAAGAGATTTCTGAATTCTTGGCTAACTACGGCCGCAGTCTTGGACTCGAGACGATTGTGGACCAAATCGGCAATGTGCTCATACGCAAGCCTGCTTCTCCAGGCTACGAAAACCATCCCGGAGTCATTTTGCAGGGACACATGGATATGGTGCCGCAGAAGAACTCCGACAAAAACTTTGACTTTGAGAAAGACCCGATTCAGGCGTATGTAGAGTCAAACGGCGAATGGGTGACGGCGGACGGGACCACCCTTGGTGCCGATAATGGTATTGGCGTAGCGACTGCGATGGCTATCCTTGCTGACAAATCCGTTGCACATCCGCCTTTAGAGGCGTTCTTTACCGTCGATGAAGAAACGGGTATGTATGGCGCATTTGACCTCAAAGCTGGTTTGTTGCAGGGCAAGTATCTGCTGAATCTGGATTCCGAAACCGAGGGCGAACTATATGTTGGTTGTGCCGGAGGTGTGGACACCGAGGCTACCTTTGATTTTGAGCCTGTGGCGGTGGAGGAAGGCGACATCGCGATTAAGATCAATCTCTTTGGTTGCAAGGGTGGTCATTCAGGCTGTGATATCCATTTGCAGCGCGCGAATGCCATCAAGCTACTCTTCCGTGTGCTCAAAGACGCTGTTGCCAATTACGAAGCGCGTTTGGCATGTGTTGATGGTGGCAGTCTCCGCAACGCTATTCCGCGCGAAGCGGCAGCGGTCGTGACTATTCCCGCGGAAGGAAAAGACGAGTTTATCGATTTCATTGCCGATTATGAAGACCTGTTTATCCGCGAGTATGATGGAGTGGAGGACAATCTGCATTTGGAGGCTACGGAGGTCGAATGTCCCAAGACTGAGATGCCCGAAGATGTCCAGGACTTCCTCATTCATGCTGTTACGTTGTGTCCGCATGGCGTTTATCGCATGATTCCCGAGATGCCTGATATCGTTGAAACCAGCAACAACCTCGCCATCATCACAACGCTCCAACATCCAACTTCCAACAGCGCCAGCGATCCAACTTCCAACAGCGCCAGCAATCCAACCTCCAACAGCGCAGCGGTCCAGGTTCTTTGCCTGACTCGTTCCAGTGTCGAGAGTCGCAAGGAGGAGTTGCGTCAGGTTATCCATTCTGCTTTTGCCTTAGCCGGAGCGGATGTGAAGTTCTCTGGGTCTTATCCCGGCTGGAAGCCGAACTTCAAGAGCAGCTTATTGGCTATTATGAAGGATATATATAATAAGGAGTTTGGTGTTTCCCCACGTGTAGTGACTATTCATGCCGGTTTGGAGTGTGGTATTATTGGGCGCAATTATCCTGGTATGGAGATGATTTCCTTTGGTCCTACCATTGAGCATCCTCATTCTCCGGACGAGCGTGTGAACATTGCCACGGTGCAGAAGTTGTATCAATACGTCCTTGCGATTCTAAAAGCGCTGTAAATCTCCTGCTGCCTTAATCAATAATTATATATCAAACGGAGTGCCTGAATATCTCAGACACTCCGTTCCTCATTCCTCCCCGCCGCAGGCACTACACTTTAACACTTTAACGCTTTAACGCTTTAACACTTTAACGCTTTAACACTTTAAAAGTGCCGCTTTTCCTTCGTACATCGTACATTCGTAAATCGTAAATCAGTCAATTCTCAATTAAAGTTGGAGCGTCCTTTGTTCTTTGCCACTTTGTATTATGTTATTATTAGGTGATTATTAGGTTATTATTAGGTGATTATTATGTTATTAACCCGACAGAACCTGTAGTGTACCCCGTTTTTTGGACACCTCAGATACCCCTATCTTACACCTCTTTGCATATACCTCTTTCCCTTGCGCAGCAACACTACACGTCCGCAGGACACTAAACGCCGCAGGCACTAAACGTTGCGCAGCAACACTACACGAAAAAGCAGCGCATGCCGCTTTCCCTTCGTACATCGTACATCTGTAAATCGTAAATCTGTTCATCTGTAAATCGTAAATCAATTAAAAAAATGTCGATTTTCTGCTAAAAAACACATTTTTTGCATTTTTTTCTTGCATATATCAAAAAAAAGCAGTACTTTTGCAGCGTGTTAGTTGTGCAGGTCCATTTTTTCGGACCATAACGATATGTGCATGATAGTTCGTGTCGTATTGTTATTTAGCGCAACTGAGATATAACAAATGAATATTGACAACCCAAAAAATGCATTATTGCATTGTGCAAAAAGAAACTTAGTATTAACCATTTAAAAAAAAGTATTATTAACGAAACAGACAGAAAGGTATTAGTTTAATTGCGTAAGGCACATAGATGAGCCGGGTAAACAACTAACACACAACCAACCCCGCCCTCAGGCCGAATCCGCAAGCGGGCAGTCCCAGCCCCGACACTCCGATGGAGAAACAAAGCCCCGAAAGCACGGGACAAGAGAAAACAAACAGAACCCGACGGGCAAGCCCGTCAAACAACAAAACAAAACTTTGTAAATTATGGATAACAACACGAGACAATGGCAAGGAGAACCCTCCCAAGCATGGAAGGCGTCAATGGAGACACAGGGTACAATAACTATCTTAGATCCCTCAATCTTTGATTGATATGCGTTACATGTTAGACACATGCATTCTCTTATACCTGGCAAACGATCACGATTTGTTGGATAAAGAGGTTGCCGATATTCTTCACAATCCGGAGAATGTCTTATGTGCTAGTGCCGAAACCGGTAGGGAGTTGGTCGTTGGTTTCAACAGCCATAAATTTGATTCTAAAAAATGGAAGACAAGTAATGAGGTTCTTCGTTATGTGGAGCAAGATTTGGGCATCCAGATTTTACCTATCGATAAGAATGTCATCGCTACTTATTCTAAATTGGAATTGAATGATGCTCAGGTTCACCGCGACCCTTCTGACCACATTATTATTTCCCATGCTATTACAGCAGGAATACCCTTGATTTCCAGTGACCGGAAATTCCCGTTCTACCAAAAACAAGGATTGGAACTGATAATGAACTCGAAGTAATCCATAAATTGCAAACTCAAAAACAAGACTAAAAAAATTAACAATTAGTTTAATTTAAAACAAAAATTTAATTATTTAAAACAATGAAAAAGATTTATTCAATCGTGCTGATGGCAGTCGCACTGTTCATGGGCACAAACGCAATGGCTCAAATTAATGAAGATGATGAGGCCAAAATCGGTGATAAGGGGTATGCTACATTGCAAGAGGCATGGGCTGCAGCTAAAGACGGCGAAACCATCGTATTGTTAAAGAATATTGTCGACCTACCTTCTACCCTTGCATTGACCGATGGTCGTGCACTCTATTTGGATCTGGGCGGAAAAGCCATTTCTTTTAAAGCCGATGTATGGAATTATAACTATGAAGCTCCTATAACCTTGGTGCATGGAACCTTACAAGTGTTTAATGGTACTATTTATCACAAAACATCGAAGGCAAAAGACAATATTGCTGCAATCGAAGTATTCGGCGCAGGTTTTATGAATGATGGCCAAGGTAATTATAACATAAAGATGTTGGGTACTATCGGTGATAAGAACTACGATAACTGGAGCACTTTGATTGTCGGAGATGGTCAGAGTGAAACTAAGCTCATAGCAGGCTATGGTAATTTAGGGGAAAGAGCTTATGGCGCGGGTATCGCGGTTTATGGCTTTGGTAATGCAGGTATTATACCTTCTGCTACAGTAGCACCTTTCTTACAAAATCTTGATTATAAAACCTCTTCAGCACAAGCTCCTGGTGGTAAAAGCCAATTTGCCGCTTATGGCGTACATATTACCGTAAAAGATAATGCTTATGTTTATGGCGATAAATACGGCTTGCAAATAGGCGGTAACGTAAAACAAACTGATGATGTTCCAACTATTAAAGTTGAAAAAGGAGCAGAAGTTTCTGCTTCTAAGCTGCTTGAGGCAACTGGTATCTATGCGTCTGGTCAAGGTGTTTGGGATATCAAAGGTGAAGTTCATGGTGCTACTGGTGTATATGCAAAAGCCGGTACCGTTAATATAAACAAAGGTGCAGTTATTTATTCGGATTGTGAACAATATAGTGTTCCAAAAGACAAATCTTCCGGTGTAGGTGCATCTGGTAGTGCTGTCCTTTTTGACTCACAGAAATCTCATAGTGGTCAAATAACGATTAATATTAACGATGGTGCAAAGATTGGTGTTGATGCTGACGGAAACCAAAAAGGTGGCGGTTATGCTATCGAAGGAAACAAGGCTAACGACTCAAACAACCAACTGATTGGTTTGAATATCCAAGGTGGTGAAATCACTGGTGGTGGTATGGGTACTATGGAACCCAATGTGCTTACAGACGCTATCAACGATGGTGCTCAATTCCAACTGGATGGTGCTACTGTCAATCCTAAAGATAATGCCGATATGACCGGAATTACTCAGTTGCTTGTAGTGGCAGGCATGGATGCTAATCACATTATTGTTGCTCAAACAGTAGATGAGGAAGGTAATACCGTTTATGTATTTGAGAAAAAAGAAGATGACACTCCTGTTACAGCTGATATCAACGTAACTGAGGGTACTGCATATGTAGAGTGGGATGCTGCTCCGCAAGATGCAAAAATTACCATTCCGGAGGCTAACGTTAAATACTTCTCCATGCAAAGTGGTACATTGACCATCCCTGCAGGTAAAACACTGAAGGCTGGTTCTATCGTTCTTGGTGCAAATGCTGTTATTGACGTACAAGCTGGCGGTAAACTCGTTATTACCAATGAGAATGGTCTTGTTGCTAACCAAAAGAGCAATATCAAGATTGCTTATGAGGATGGCGTTGCTGGTCTTTTCTACTTAGCTCCTGAAGCAAAGGCTAACAAGAACCCCGCTGCTACTATTACTCTTAAAACCATGTCATATTGGAACGGTGCTGACTATAAGTATGAGCGTATAGGTGTTCCTTCTGTTGATGGAATGACACTCAATGATATCAAGAAAGTTGCTGGTGCTGGTAATTTGTATGCTATTTATTGGAATGCAGAAACTCAAAAATGGGCGCAACTTACGAATACTCAAAAGATGGATCCGTTCACTGGAATTGGTTTGCTTAGCCAATCTACAACTCCTGGAAGTAAATATGATTTCCCCTGCAGACTCTTAGGAAATACTGACATTACTATGTCTTGGACTAATCAGTGGAACTTCTATGCAAATAGCTATATGGGTAATTTGGATTTGGAACAGTTTGTTTCAGAAATTAAAAATGCAAGTCAAGGCGTTGCTGCTGGTGTTTATATGGATTTCGGCGGTAAGGACGATGAGAATTGGCAGCCTGTAACTTATCAAGATTTTCAAGATCCAGATATTACTCCTCTTGCAACGAAACTTAATCCTATGCAAGGATTCATTTTGAATAACCAATCAGCTGCTGCTGCTTCTGTTGAGATTAACTATCAATCTATGATTTGGAATCCTGAAATGGTTCCGGCTAATAGTAATGCTCCGGCTGCTGCTCCGCGCATGAACGATGAATTAACCCGTATCAAGATTATGGTAACGAATGAGAATGGTCGTTTTGATGCTGTTACTCTCCGTCAAAGTGATGAGTTCTCTGCTGAATATGACAATGGTGCAGATTTTGAGAAATTAATGGGCTTTAATGCTATTGATCTCTTTGCTGTAACTGAGTTGGGTAACTTGGCTCAAGTGGCATCAAATGATATTAATGGTCTTCGTCTTAGCATCAATGCCAAAGCTGCTGGAAGCTATAAAATGACCTTCTCGAATCTCAATGGTGAGCAAATGGCTATCCGTGATAACCTCACAGGAGCTACTATCACTATGGTGGAAGGTGCGGAATACTTCTTCACAGCTACCGAAGGCGACAACGCTAACCGTTTCGAAATCGTAGCTGTTAAGAATGCTCCGACTGATGTTGAAACCGTTGTAGAAACCACAGGCGCTAAGGCTGTTTATACAGTGCTTGGTCAATATATGGGTACTACCGACAACTGGAATACTCTGCCTAACGGTATCTATGTGGTTGATGGCGTTAAAATGGTTAAATAATTAAAAAATATGAAAATGTACAAAAAAGAGTATTGTGCTCCTGTGACGGATTTAGTACGTGTTACATGTGCTTCGAATACGTGTGATAACGTTTTTGATCCAAATGACCCCAATAGTTTCCTTCAAACGGGGTCGCCTTATCATGGTAATTAAAAAAATAAACAACAAAATTAATTATTAACAAAATGAAAAAAATATTTTTATCGCTGCTTCTTATTGCAGCTGGTTTAACCGCATTCGCAGCTCCTTCTGCTCGTGTAAAAATTGCAATCAACACTTCTTCTGTAACAGTTCGTCAAGATGCTACTTCTGAAGTATTTGAAGCATTTGGTAACCCCGCTATTGTTATCAATGTTGCTGGTGTTAAATATTCACAATGGCAAGGTGCTGATGTTGAAGGTCTTGCTATTGACTATCTGCCGAAAGCAGAGAGCTTCAATTTGACATTCTCCAATGTAATTGGTGACCTCTATTTAGTTGACAAACAGGCTAACAGCCGCACAAAAATTGTTGATGGTGGAACATATCCTGTTACTGCTACCGCTGCTGAAGTAGCTGCTGGGGCATATATCTCCAACCGCTTCGCTATCAGCAAAATCGCTGGTCCCGAAATCTGCTTCAACTACAACAAACTGACTGTTAAAGGTTATGTCGACAAAACACTCAAAGTTATGAAGGGTGCTGACGTCGTTGTTGCTGAAAAAAAACTCAGCGACAATGAAGAGTTTGACCTGAGCGCACAAAGCGGACGCCTCGTTGTAACACTCGACGGCAAAGAATATCAAATCGACGCTAACCCCGCCGTTACCGAAGTTAAACCCTAATCCTTTAGGGATTTAGCGCTTGGATAAGGAAATCCGATAATAACTTTCCTTTATCCTAACGCAAAACAACATCTATACACTCCTTATAATTATTAAAGAAAGGATATATAATGTTGGGAAATAAAATTAAATTATTAACAATAACCCTGCTAACGCTGCTGAGTACTACTGTGCTCCACGCTCAAGATGTGCAATATACCGCATCGGTCTGCGATGGTGCTACATACCTGTTTGGATGCCAGCCGATTACTCCTGCCGATGGCTCCGGAACTTACACCAAAACCGAAGGGGGCAAGACGGTTTATCTCCACTTGCTATTCGGTGAACCTAAAGAGGTAAGTTACGAGACGTTCATCGAACCCGGACAACGATATCTGTTCGGATACGAAGTGCTGGAACCAACGGCTGACGTAAGTACTTCCAAAGTACTTGCTACCAAATCAGGTTGCGACTCTACGATTCATCTGAATCTACGGGTTAAAGCACCGGCTGAGCCGATAACTGTAGAGTATCCCGCTACTATTAAGTCAGGCGAGGCATACTTGTTCGGTTGCACACCAATCGAGAAGGCAGGTGATTATACGAATGTACTCAAACGCACCAACGGTGCAGACAGTACCATCGTTCTTCACTTGAGCGTTGAGACGGCAGAGCCGATAACAGTAGAGTATCCCGCTACCATTAAGACAGGCGAGGCATACTTGTTCGGTTGCACCCCGATCGAGAAGGCAGGTGATTATACGAATGTACTCAAACGCACCAATGGCGCCGATAGTACCATCGTACTTCACTTGAGCGTTGAGACGGCAGAGCCGATAACTGTAGAGTATCCCGCTACCATTAAGACAGGCGAAACATACTTGTTCGGTTGCACCCCAATCGAGAAGGCAGGTGATTATACGAATGTACTCAAACGCACCAATGGCGCCGATAGTACCATCGTACTTCACTTGAGCGTTGAGACGGCAGAGCCGATCACAGTAGA
>Ga0247611_10002774_pt1 | contig 27266 bp, 21 predicted proteins | sample 177DNAGHGhighgp2_FD_192422 | JGI IMG/M metagenome (GOLD analysis project Ga0247611, IMG submission 192422) | Sheep rumen microbial communities from Palmerston North, Manawatu-Wanganui, New Zealand - 1770 DNA GHGhigh gp2 | ecosystem: Host-associated > Mammals > Digestive system > Stomach > Rumen... | reverse complement strand
CCCTCGTCCGCAACGTCGGAACCAGCATGACGATCAACTCGCTCTGCTTCGAGCTCGAGGAGGGCGCCGCTCCGGCTCCGACTCCGGTCGCTCCGGTAGTGACCGTGGACGTTCCTTCCCAGACCGTTATCGCAGGTGCTGCCATCACGCCGGTAGTCTTTACCTCTGATTCCGTAGCTACGTTCTCCGTGACTGGCATCGAAGGTACAGGACTCACCTATGACGTGGCTGCCGACAGCAAGAGCGTGACCGTCTCCGGTGCGCCGACTGCCGCAGGGACGATCAATATCTCCGTCACCGCTACGGCACACGAACTCACGTCCGCTGCTGCGACATCTGACATTACGGTGAACAAGGCTCCGGTCGCTCCGGTAGTGACCGTGGACGTTCCTTCCCAGACCGTCATCGCAGGTGCTGCCATCACGCCGGTAGTCTTCACCTCTGATTCCGTAGCTACGTTCTCCGTGACCGGCATCGAAGGTACAGGACTCTCCTATGACGTGGCTGCCGACGGCAAGAGCGTGACCGTCTCCGGTGCGCCGACTGCCGAAGGGGCAATCAACATCTCCGTCACCGCTACGGCGCATGAACTCACGTCCGCTGCTGCGACATCTGACATTACGGTGAACAAGGCTCCGGTCGCTCCGGTAGTGACCGTGGACATCCCTTCCCAGACCGTCATCGCAGGCGCTGCCATCACGCCGGTAGTCTTTACCTCTGATTCCGTAGCTACGTTCTCCGTGACCGGCATTGAAGGTACAGGGCTCACCTATGACGTGGCTGCCGACGGCAAGAGCGTGACCGTCTCCGGTGCGCCGACTGCCGCAGGGACGATCAATATCTCCGTCACCGCTACGGCACACGAACTGACTTCTGACGAGACTACTTCTTCCGTCATTGTCAAGACACCGACTCCGGTGGAGGAAACGGAAGGCAGCCAGATTGTCTGGACGTATGAGAACAATATCGTTTCCGTCTCCGGCATCGAGGCTTCTTCCATGAAGGTAATCTCCTTCTCAGGCAATGAGATTGTCGCTGCCAAGGGCAACGCCATCGATGTGACAGCGGCTCCGCAACAGTTCATCGTTGTCGCCGTTGACTCGAAGGGCAAGACCGTCTCCAAGAAACTCTCGAAATAATCCATAACGAGATACACTCACACGAAGCAGGGGTGACTGATTGAATCACCCCTGCTTTTTTTTATTGTCACCACACCATTCCTCATTCCGACTATTTCTCGTATCTTTAGGTTGTCTTTGGACAATCCCGACTCTCTTCGCTATCTATCTGAACAAGACATTCTTCCATATACTCAACATACATAATAGGTACCGACATGGATTACAGGAAAATAAATGACAAGTATTACATCCGGATGGATAAGGGGGATGAGGTCATCACCAACATCCTCAATCTGTGCAATAAGGAGAACATCCCGTCCGCAACCTTCTCGGGCATTGGCGGATGTCGCGAGGCTGAACTGCAGACGTTCATACCTGAGACAGGTGACTTTGAGACAGAACAGATAAGAGGTATGCTCGAACTCGTAAGTCTGATTGGGAATGTCGTCTCTGGAAACGACGGACAGTTGTTCCATCATACCCATGCCATGTTCTCATTCAAGAGTAACGGCTCCCATTCCGTCGTCGCAGGACACCTCAAGTCAACCGTGGTTCTTTACACAGCAGAGATAGAGTTGCGACCCACCTGCGGATCAACGATATGGAGAAAAGAAGACCCGGAAACAGGGACCGGATTCTGGTCTTTTGAAAAACCATGACGTCCCTCCGTCCTCTCTCCTCTCCTCTCCTCTCATTCGTTCTCCATTCCCCCTAAAAACAGAATCGGGTGCGGACCCTATCTGCCGCACCCGATTCTGTTTTATTCTTTCGCCCTTCAGACTATTTTTCCTTCCGTCCAAAGATTGACACGTTGATATAGCGTTTCGGATGATCCTTTATGTCCAGAACCAACGCATTGGCATTGGAACTCGCTTGGCTTAGATTGTCGTACAACGCCGGGTCATTGATCAGACGCCCCATGGTTCCTTCCGTACTGCTCATCTTCTGTACGACCGTATAGAATTCTCCGACGGCCATGTTCAGGCTGTCCACCGTATTCTCCAGAGGCAAAGCCGTAACCTTTCGCCCTACTTCCGTCAACGTCGAAGTGGCCTTATTGACTCCGTCAATCATGCCGGGAACTCCCTTCTCACATACCGTTGCCAACTCACCCGAAGTTGCTTCCAGGTTGCTGGTAAGTCCCCGGATGGATTTCATGCTCTGTGCCAAATCTTCCGATTGGGCAATGGTACTCATCGCCAACAACAGCGTGTCCAGTTTGTTCATCGTGCCGTTCAGACGAGGCATCACCACTTCCGTCAGCATTTCTGTCATGTTCGGGATGATCTCCGACTGGATTGTATCACCCCTCTTCGCATACACCATGTTCGACGGGGCAAATGACAAGGAAATACATTTCCCTCCCAACAGTCCGTCATCATGCAACTGCGCTACCACATCATTCGGTAATTGAATGTCGGTATCTATATCCAGAGTGACCACAAACGGATTCTCTTGGGTGAAATCGTAGTTGATATCACTGATCTGTCCGACTTTATATCCCTTGATATACACTGGCGACGAAACCATCAGTCCGCCCAGGTCCGAATACTTGACAAAATAACAATTCGTCGGATTAAAGATATTGATCCCCTTCAGGAAGTTTAATCCGAAAAACAACACAAACGCACAGATAACAGCCAATAATCCCAACTTTACCTCTCGCGTAAAAAATTTCTTCAACATTGAATGGTTCTTTCTATTTCTGTTTTTTCTCATCAGACCCGGCTGCCTCACGCAATCCCGTCCTCAGATCCTCCTTCTATCGATTTACCCTTTTCTCTTCTTCTCTTAAGACTCCTTCTGCATTAGAAAGACAAGGAAAGAATGAACCTTTTCGTTAAGCCGAAAGCAGAAGCCAAAATTATTTGGGTTATGCTAAGGCGAGAAAAGGACTATTGAAAATGAACGTCAAAAATAATGATTTTTTTTCATCCGCCGCTTTCTGCCTCTTTTTCTTTTTCCGTATGGGACCTCTTCTTCGCTCTGACCTTATTCCTTTCCTTCCGGCTTCGGTTTCTCGGCCATCGCTTCTTTGACGGTAATCCTCTTCCCGTCCTTGATGGCAACAATCATGGCATTGGGAAACTTACCCTTTATCTCCTGTTTGATCCGGACGATTTCCGTAAAGTCATGCGTCCTGCCGTACGTGTATTTATAGAGGCCGTTTTCCTGTTCTACATCTACTTTCAGACCCTTGAATGCCTTGTCTTGCGTACTGAGTTTCGTCCGCAGGGCCATTAACTGCAGACGGTACTCCACTCCGTCTCCGTAAGGTTGCTGTATTGCCTCCCGCTCTTCTTTACTTAGGTTCTTCGAGCTGACCTCTATCTGTTTTTTCAATATGTTGACCTCCGCCTGCTTCTTCTGCTGGAGGGCTAACTCCTGTTCTTTGAGTTTTCGAGCCTCAGCCGCTGCCTTCTCCTGTGCCTCTTTCTTTTCCTTCTCCGCTTTCTGCTTCGCCTCAGCCGCCTCACGCTTCTTGGCTTCCTGAGCTGCTACCGCTGCCTTAGCCGCACGGGCAGCCGCCGCATCCTTTTCCTGCGGACTCATCTCCCGCTGTGCTTTCTCTGCACTCGGAGCCACCCTCTGCGTGACAGGAATGCCACGGTTGGCCGCCTCATACTCAGCATCTTTCTTCTTCTCTAAATTCGCCAGGTTCTCAAGCGTTTGCTTTCCGCTCATCAGGTCGTACTGTTTCCGGAATTTCAAGAATGCCTCGTAAATGGCATCGGCAATCTGCTGCTGACCCTCCTCCGAATGAAGAAATTTCTCCTCCTCGGCATTGGTGATGTATCCGATCTCTATCAGGACGGCTGGCATCGCTGTTTTATGCAACACCCAGAACCCTGCCTGGCGGACACCTCGGTCACGCCGCCCCACTGCGGCAAACTGCTTCTCCACTTCTCCCGCCAACCATACGCTTTTCTCAACGTAACGGTCCTGCATGAACTCAAACATGATATACGAATCCACACTCTTGGGATCAAACCCCGAATATTTCGTTGCGTAATTATCCTCCATCTGAATAACGGAGTTTTCACGCATGGCAACGTCCAGGTTGCTCTGCGTCTTGTGCAATCCCAACGTGTACGTCTCACATCCGTCCACCGCTCTGTTGTTGTTCGCATTGACGTGAATACACAGAAACAGGTCACTCTTCGCCGCATTCGCTATGTCCGCACGCCCTTGGAGCGTGATATAGGCATCCGACTTTCGCGTGTACACCACCTTGACGTCCGGATTCTCAGCCTCAATGCGTTTTCCCAGTTTCAGCGTGACGGCCAGCGTGATCTTCTTTTCCTGTGTCAACTTTCCGATCGCTCCGGGATCATGACCTCCATGACCGGCATCCAGAGTGACCGTAAAATTCTTCTTGACAGGCGACGGCGCTCCCATAGCACCCGCCATTGGAAAAATTAGGAAAAGAAGGAGAACTGTAAGATTTCGCATTTTCCGGCTCGTTTGCTTCGTTTATTCATTTCGTCCCATCCGATACGTAACACTTTACCTGTCAGACGTTCCTTGCAAAGATAAGCATTATTGCTCCAGCATAGAAAAAAAAAGACTTCATTCCCGTTCTTCACTTTTATTTCCGTAAATTTGCCCGATAATTTGCATTATAATACGTTTTTCTGTCCTTCCGACACTCTTACACAATGCGCAACGCAATGAATTCGAGTCGCTCTCGTTTCTCCCGCACGTCTCTGGCTTTCATGCTATTGACTCTCTTTGCGTGTCTGTGTTTTACCTCCCCTTCCTTTGCCAAGAAAAAACAACAGGACGATAAGCATCCATCCGCTCCGGATGTACAGAAAAAGACAACCTCCGAAAAGGATTCTCTCGCCCTCCATTTGGACTCCGTTCTCCAAACCCGTTCCGACTCCACCGACTCTCTTAAGAAATCATCGCTGGAATTTCCGGTCATCTACTCTGCCAAGGACTCTATCGTCCTCTTCCAGTCCGGCAACGCTTTCATGTACGGTGAGTCCAACGTGAAATACGGGGAGATCAATCTCACAGCCGATTACATCCACCTCAACACCGACTCCACCATGGTGGATGCCGCAGGACGCCCTTCTGCCGACGACTCCACTCAATTCATCGGTACACCCGTATTCATCGACCACGGAGAGGAATACAAAGCCTCAACCATACGCTACAACTACGACACAAAAAAAGGATTCGTCCGACAAGCCTTGCTCCAGCAGGGTGACGGATACGTCATCGGTGAGGAGACCAAGAAGGTGGATGACGACATCTTCCTGATGCGCAACGGACACTATACCACCTGCTCCAACCACGAACACCCACACTATTACCTCAACTTGACCAAAGCGAAAGTCAAACAGGACAAATGGGTGACAAGCGGACCCGCCTATATGGTACTCATGGATGTTCCGCTCCCCGTTGCCATACCATTCGGATTCTTCCCCTTCACCAAGTCCTATTCCTCCGGTGTCATCATCCCATCCTACGGCGACGAGATGGCTCGCGGATTCTACCTCTCTGATGGTGGCTACTATTTCGCCATCAACGACTATGTCGATCTCGCCGTCACAGGCGATATCTACACCAAAGGAACATGGGCTCTGAGAGGCGAGTCCAAATACGTCAAACGCTATAAGTTCAACGGCAATTTCAGCATCAATTACCGCAACGACGTTTACGGCGAAAAGGACGTGCCAGGATACTATAAGTACAAGAACTTCGCCGTCAAATGGACCCATACACAGAACCCGAAGTCTATTCCGAACTCCACCTTCTCCGCATCGGTCAATTTCACTTCGTCCGGCTACGACCGTTCCGATATCAATTCCTACTACAACCCCTCTCTGCTGACACAGAATACGAAGTCCTCCTCCATCTCCTATTCCCATAACTTCCCCAACACACCGTTCTCCATCACCACCTCTCTCCTCGCCTCACAACGCACCTCCGACTCCACCGTTTCTCTCACACTGCCGGACATCACCCTGACCATGTCACGCATCTATCCCTTCAAGCGAAAGGAGCGGATAGGTAAAGACCGCTGGTTCGAAAAGATTTATCTCTCCTATACCGGTACGTTCAACAACGAGATAACGACCAAGGAGGACCGTGTCTTCAAGTCGTCGCTGATAACGGACTGGAACAACGGATTCAACCATTCCATTCCCGTCGGAGCCAACTTCTCCATCTTTAAATACATCGCCATCACGCCGACCGTCAATTACCACGCCCGTTGGTACATGCAGCACATCAACCAATCATGGGACTACACCGCCGGAGAAATCGCACGTGACACCGTCGCAGGATTTGCTCATGTTGCCGATTTCAACGCCTCTATCTCTGCCACCACAAAACTCTACGGATTCTTCAAACCGATGCGCTTTCTGGGAGGGAAACATATCGACCGCATCCGCCACGTATTCACCCCCACCGTCTCATTCTCCTATCACCCCGACTTCGGTACCGACTTCTGGGGCTATTACAAGACCTATGAGCGGCCAGTCTCTCCCTCCGACCCGACTCTCTACGCTGTGAAATATTCACCCTATGCATCTGGACAATTCGGCGTACCGGCTCAGGGGAAATACGGGTCCCTCAACTTCTCCCTCAACAACAACATCGAGATGAAAACCCGACACATCAACGACAGCACCGGCGAGGAGTACTTCAAGAAGATTTCCATCATCGACGCCCTCTCCCTCAGTTCCTCCTACAACATTGCCGTCGATTCGTTGCGCTGGTCCAACATCACGGCCAACATGCGCCTCAAGTTGACCAAGTCTTTCTCCCTGAATCTGAATGGTACTTTCGACCCTTACGAGTTGCGCCTCAACCAATACGGCAACGCCACCCACGTCAACCGACTGAGAATAGCACACGGCTCCCTCCCTCGCCTTATCAACACGTCCACGTCCTTCTCCTGGTCAATCTCCAACAACACCTTCTCGAAAAACAAGAACGACAAACAGGAAAAGATCAAGGGACTCACCGAGGCCGACGTGGATGAAGAGATGAAACGCACCAATGCCCAATCCAAAAACCTGCAGGACAAAGGCAAGGACAAGGATTTTGACGAGGAAGGATACTATAAGTTCAAATTACCTTGGACGCTCTCGTTCGACTATTCCATGCGCTATGCCAACACCTCTGCCTTCGACACCACCGCCATGGAATACAAACGCGAACTGACACACAACGTAGGCATTCGCGGTACCATTTCTCTGACTTCCAAATGGAATCTCTCTGCGGGAATGTCCTACGACTTCAACCAGGACGAGGTCACCTACTCCACCATCTCCGTCTCCCGTAATCTCCACTGCTGGAATATGTCCGCCAACATCGTACCGTTCGGCATCTACAAGTCCTACAACTTCATCATCCAGGTATCCTCCGATCTCTTCGCCGACGCACTCAAGTACGAACAACGCTCCGACTATTCCTACGATAACCAGTGGTACTGATTATCCATCCATCCTTCTTTCCTGCTTTCTTTCCGTTCTTCTACTCCACCCCGCCTTACTTGTCTGTTCCAGCGAATAAATCTCCCTTCCCCCCCGTCTCCCGAATCAGATGTATTCCAAGACGGATTCTGTTCTTCAAATGGGATTGTAGCCGCACCACATCCCATCACCAATACACGGTTCCATAGGGACATAAGACCTAAGAGTAATGACAAGCCCTGCCTGATCTTTACCCCTTGGCGATATAATTAAGGTCTGATGGTTTGAGAAACGGCTAATCCTTCTTGACAAAAATCGTAAAGCCGACGAAACCTAACATATAGAGCAGTGCCAATACGAGGTACAGCATGTTGCTGGTGAAGACGTTGGCCAATACCGGACCGGCTATGCCCGCCATGCCCCATCCCGACAGCGTCATGGCATGAACGGTAGAGACACACGAATTGCCGAACTTCTTGGCAAGCAACGAAGGCAGACAAGAGAAATTACCTCCATAGGAGAACTCACAGAGCAAAACACCGACGAGCAACAACACCGGCACTTCCGTGAAACAGAGGAAGGCTCCCAGAATACCCAGGCTGCAGACCCAGTGATACGCTGCCTTGCGGCCTATCTTGTCCGAGATGGTACTCATGCCGAAACGACCTCCCACATTGGCAATGGCAGTGAGCGACATCAACGTTGCTATGGCTGTATATCCTGCATCGAGAAACAGCCCTTTTTCCTGAGATATCAGTGCCAGGCCACACGTGATGTTGATGAAGAACATGAACCAGATAGAGGCATACTCCATCGTCAGGAACTTCTCCTTCAATAAGGTCTTGAACGGTATCGCCGTACTCTTGGTGGACATGAATGCCGGATTCGGTCTGAACAGGAAAGCAGAGCAACTCATCACCACCAGAAATATCAATCCCATCCACAAAAACACCATAGGTAGCGAACACGTTCTGAGCAACCATTCAATAAGCGGACTGACCACGAACTTACCCAACCCGAATCCCGTGATGGCAAGGCCGGAAGCCAGACCCTTATGATTCTCGAACGTCGAAAGCAATTGTTTGATGGGACTCGTATAGCCGATACCCGTTCCGCAACCCATGAACGAACACCCGATATAATACAGAGGCAGGAGTTTCGCATAGACCGAGAACGACAGCAGGAACATGCCTATTGCGAACAGAATGGTGGAGACAATCGCCATCCGCTTTGGATTCCGCTCCACAAAACGGCCGAATGCCGCCGCGCCCATTCCAAGGAAAAAGATAATGAGAGTAAAACCAATATCGGCCTGAAAACGTGTGATGTCAAACGCCTCCATCAGGTTCATCGCATACTGCGAGTAATTATAGACAGAACCCAGCGACAAAGGCAACAGGATACCGGGTATCGCAATGTTCAAGATCGACTTCTTCATTCCCTTTCTATTTCTATTTTAGTCAATACATAAAACAAACGAACAAAAATAAACAAAACACACTTCAAAAACAACCTTTTTTGTAAACCAAATGAGCAGAGAACGAACCATTTGAAAGCCAGAAGAGTAATGATAAGCTTGCATAATCATTACCTTCATTTTCAATAGGCCTTTTCTCGCCTCAGCATAACCCAAATAATTTTGGCTTCTGCTTTCGGCTTAACGAAAAGGTTCAATTTCATTAGTCCTTTTTTCGCCATGGCAAAGTTCAAACAAGTTTGACTTTGCTCATCTGGCTTAACAAAAAGGTTCATTTTCAATAGGCCTTTTTTGAGCCATGGCATAGTTCGAGTAAACTCGACCTCTGCTCATCTGGCTTTCAAAAAAGGTTCATTTTCAATAGGCCTTTTCTCGCCTCAGCATAACCCAAATAATTTTGGCTTCTGCTTTCGGCTTAACGAAAAGGTTGGCAAAAAAAAGTCTTTATCGTGAGGAAAAGAAGTTCATGACATCCAAGAGTTCAAAGTGGCAACGTGGAAGAAGAATTGTGTCGTATCTGACAGAAGTGTTTAGGGCAACGCCAAAACAATAGGCAAACAGGGAAAATGATGATTTGTGATAAGAAAGCGTGAAAACATTGCAAAAAATCAGGCTTTATTAATTCCGCTTTATAGAAAATGTGTAACCTTGTAAACCAAACTTTATAAAATCATACAATTCCTATAAAATACAATTTATATGAGTATCAGTAAAGATGTCATCAAACAGTGCTTGATAAGTAGGCAACGTGTCATTGCTGATTACACACCTTTAGTGCGCGAAGCTGCAAAACGACAGAAATCACACATATTTTATATCACATCGCCATGATTTTATAACACAGACAAGAAAAAAAAGGGGTATTATCAAAAGACCTCGTTTTTAAAGTATCAAAAAGAATATATTGTTAGTTTTTACGCTCCTTCCCCAAAGAGTTCGTGGTGGGGCATAATGCGCTTTGAAATTATATTAGGAACAGCTTGGTTGGTGCTTGCCGATTACTCAAAATTTAGTATTGTGAATTATTACATATATTTGCATCCGTAAAACAGCTTTATAATACTAACTATACAGATGAAAAAGAGTATTAGATTATTTATTTGTGCATTGTTAGCTTTGTCCGTTTGGTCATGTTCAAAAGGACAGCAAGAACAAGCAGGACTGAATGAAAAAATTCAAGACACTTTTATGGGTGCAAGGTTTGGGGATTCTATAGAAACAGTAATAAGAAATTTCTCTGAAAAAGCTTTAGTCCCCAATTATAGGGCTACGACAAGGAGTTATGTTCCTTTTCACTCAAACTTTGGGCTCTTCTCGTTTGGTGATATGAATTGGAAACTCGTGAATACCTTTTATGTTAATGGGAAATTAAGTGAAATTAGTTTTTACACTCCTTTAAAAAGTAAAGAGGCGGCGAAAAAAACATATGAGGATATTAAATCTGCTGTTCAGAAGAAATATAAATTAGAATTGTATGAACCAACAGACACATTGGTTTATGAAGCCTATAAAGGATATGATAAGTATGGTAGTGAAGTTAGGGTCACTTATGGTAAATATGAGTCTATTGGTCACGAGATATGGTATTCAGCAGATTTGACTTATGCAACAAATAAGTTTGATAATGAGGCTAACGAAGAGTTGTAGAATATATATTCGAAAATAATAGCCGAGGTTCATGTGTGCCTCGGCTATTTTGTTAACAGGAAACAAAAGAAGTGGAATATAATCGACAATACGAAAAGTACACGTTTTTAAAACGAAAAGTACATTTTTAAAAAAAGGAAGGCAGAGAACCGGTAAGTGGCGGAACTCTGCCTTTTTTGTCGTTCAAACGGCGGATGAATGCAGTTTAATCACTTGCTGATTGATAATACCTGTCTTCTGTTTCTCGGACCGCAGCTTACATGCACCCACGCTCCGCCATGCTCCCATATCAGCTGTAACGGCTTGTAACCCCTGTTGGAACCCTGGGACGGAATCCCGCACATTTCAAGATGCTCTGCAAAATGGCATCTCTCAAGCATCTTCAGAAACAGTGAAAGACCTCCAAACGGGGTTATTTCCTTGTCTACGAACTTTATGTCATAATCACACACCATTTCCATATACTTTTTCGCGTGGTAATGGTAGTAAATGATTGTTAATCAAACAAATAGGATTGAGGATTTCTAATGGCGGTCATTAGAAAACAGTGTTGAATGAATCTCTCATGACCGATTTGGGTTAAAAGGCAAATTGCTGACATAACCAAAGGTTATTTGAGAGAATTTTTGTAATTTTATAGCCAATAAAAGACATTATTCGTTAAGAACAATATGGCAAAGAAGTAAGCTGCTCAAAATGGGAACCTGAGGCTGTCACAATATGTGATAAGCTCTATGGGTGTTTGTTCGGTCATAATAAGCAATATAACGCATTATTCCTAAACATTGAATAAATGATAACAAAGCAAGCATTAGGAAGTCTGCTCTTCGGAATGGCAGATATATTACGCGATAAGGTGGAAGATTATAAATCTTACATCCTATCCCTTCTCTTTTATAAACGTCTCTCCGATAATTACCAATGGGAGATAGAAAATGGTAAAGAAAAGTTTGTTAATGACTATTGTCGAGAGCCATCTGTCAGGGAAATGGATGTCATTTCAAAAAAGATGCACGACTTTATCATTCCTGAAGGTTGTTTTTGGGATGATGTCCGAAAAGCCCCTATTGATAAAAAGAATAAGACGCTTGACAATGCTGTTGCTGCCATTGCGAATCAAAATGTAGATAAGAACGGCAAATATATTTTGAAGGGCATCATTAACACCGTTAGATGGAATGAACCTGCGCCCGATGGATCTGGTGGTAAGAAACTTGATCCCGAAGTACTTTCCAATCTTATCAATTATTTAGGAGCTGTAGACTTAAGCAATAAGAACGTGACAGTGGATGTCCTGGGTGATGCTTATGAATATCTCATTAAGCGATTTGCTGATGAAAATAAAAGCGGAACAATGGCAGGTCAGTTCTACACTCCACAGGAAGTTGTTGATATTATTGTCCGCTATTTAAAACCGCAAGAAGGGGAGACAGTTTATGACCCTACCTGTGGCTCTGGTGGTTTCTTACTCAATGCTGCGAAATACGTTCAATCTAATTATTATGAGAAAAAAAGCATACGATTGTTTGGACAAGAACTCTTGTGGAACACATGGGCTATTTGTAATATCAATATGATATTGCATGGTCTGGATGCGCGTATAGAACAAGGTGACACCATTCGTGACCCTAAATTCAAAGAAGAAGACAATCCGTTAGAGCTTCGCACTTTTGACAAGGTGATGGCAAACTTCCCTTTCTCATCGGAAAATTGGGCCCAGAATGGAGAACCTAAGAAAGACAAGAAAGGTAAAGTTGTCAACAAAAAGGATGGTACGCCTCAATTAGAATATAAGAAAGAGTTTACTGATCCCTACAATCGTCTTGTATATGGTATTCCGCCTTATAGCAATGGAGACTTTGCTTTCTTGCAACATATCATAGCTTCGTTGGATGACAACGGGAAAGCCGGTGTGGTTTGTCCGCAGGGGGTCTTGTTCCGTGGTCAACCTGAAAAAACAGAGGAGGAAGACGGACAGAACCGTAAAGCAGATGTGGAGTATCTCATTCGTCGAGGCTTTTTACAGGGCATAGGCTTCAAAGAGCATATCAATATCATCGATGCCATTGTGGTTTTACCAAGTAATTTGTTTTATGGCACTACTATTCCTGGAGCTATCATCTTCTTTGATAAGAATAAACCTGCAGATAAGAAAAATAAAATTCTGATGGTCTATGCCGCCAAGAAGGGATGGTATCGCGAAGATGCCAACATGAGCGTATTGGAACCACAGGATGTGCTTCGCATCTCTACCATGTTAGAGAGTTGGGGTGATATTGATAAGGCAAAAACTTGGATGGCAGACCGAAAATTTCAATTGAACCATCAAATTGATGCAGACCTTGAATATGCCATTTCCGAGATAGAGAAAGATGCGGAAGAAGAGATTGCCATCAAAAAAGAAAAGCTGAATAAAGCAAAATCAGTTATCCAGGACAAGAAGGAAAAAGGCAAGAAACCTACGAAGGGAGAACTCAAGACATTGGATACTACTCAAAAAGCTTTAGATAAATTGTTGGCAGACAAGGCTGCAAAGATTACTGCTGCCCAAGATAAAGCTGCCAAGCAACGTCAGGCAATTGTTGATGTGGAAACTGAACTCTTGCAGATGTTTGCAGACCCAGAGCTGCGAAAGCGCTACTTCGCTATCGTTGATATGGACGACATCGAGGAAAACGAGTTCAATCTCAATATTCCCCGTTATGTGGATACCTTTGAGCCTGAAGAGCAGATTGACCTGAAAACTGCCATAAAGGATTTTCAAAAGGCAATCAGTGCAGAGAATAAAGTGGAAAAAGAATTAAATGAGTTATTAGACAAACTGCTTTAACGGATATGGATAAAGATTTGACGGGTTCTGTTGTCGTAAGACAGAATATATTAAACAATAAATACGCTGTGGAGGAGGTACAGAAAGCTGTGGGAATAAAAGGTGTACTGTTTGAGCAGTCGTACCGTTTTGTAAAAAAGCAATTGGCCGATTTTTACGGTGTAACGGAGCGTACAATAGAGAATTGTTTAGAAAAAAATGATAAAGAATTGCTGCGAAACGGCTACGAGGTACTAAAAGGTAAACGCCTGATAGACTTTAAGTTAGTGGCAAATGCATCAGATGTTCCCGAAATTGATTTCGGAAACAAAACACCACAGCTTGGTATATTCGATTTTAGGGCCTTTCTGAACGTTGGTATGTTGCTGACGGACAGTGAAAGAGCAAAGATGTTAAGAAGCGCTATACTTGACATCGTGATTGATACTATCAACAAGCGTACAGGCGGTAATACCAAGTACATTAACCAACGCGACGAAGTTTTTGTCATGAACCTGTTACGTGGCGAAGACTATCGAAGAGAATTCACTGATGCCTTACGCGACTGCGTGGCAATGGGTAACTTTAAATATATTGTCTATACGGATAAAGTATATGTAAGCATCTTTAAGGAGAACGCACAAGAGTATCGCAAGATACTGCAACTGGAAAAGAATGAGAATGTAAGGCATACAATGTATAGTGAAGTGCTTGACATTATTTCGAGTTATGAAGCGGGTTTTGCGGAGATACTTCGCAAAGAATTCAGTAAGAAGGGTGCACTGTTAACAGCCTGGGAAACCGACAAACTATTTGCAGAGTTTGAAAGTCAGCGCCTGTGGGAACCGCTGAGAGAGAAAGCCAGGGTGAAGATGGCCAGCCGTGATTTGTGTTTCCGCGATGCACTTCATAAGAATCTCGAAGAATACATCAGTGCTGTGCCAGAGTCTGACTTTGAGCGATTCCTTGGAGAAAAAAGCATGGAGTTGGATCAGCGGTTGGAAGAGTATCGTGATGCATTAAAACGCTTAAAGGAAAGAGACTGACGGATGAAGACTATCTATATCACAAAAGAGCAAGCCATTGACACTCACAGGAAGACCATCCTGTATAGTGGCGGTGGGGACTGTAATATAATCAACGAGGGCTACCTGTGTAGTGCTCTTGAACATATTCAGAACGACGATTATTACCCCACATTTGAAGACAAGTTGGTACATTTGGTATGGTCCATCAACCGCAACCACTCTTTTTCTGACGGGAATAAACGCCTTTCCATCACTTTAGGCGTTCAGTTCCTTTCTATGAACGGCTATCTCTTTTGTATCAGTCGCTTCCTGCAAGAGATGGAAAATGTTAGTTATCACCTTGCGGCAGGTCTCATAGATAAAGACTTACTACGAGACATCATCCACTCTATCATAGAGGGTGAACTTGATTTTGATATAGAACTTAAGTCGCGTATTCTTTGTGCTATTGATAATAGTATGTGTGGATTTGATGAACAAAATGAGAAAGGAGGGGAATGATGGAAGATTCTAGATATTCTAAAATAGGTAAGGTGTATAATGGTTTTAGTACTTTCCAATTAAAATCTGTATTGATTAAGAATGATGCAGGAGATTGGGGAACCGAACCAAATGAAAATGCTGTTGGCATAATTCGAAGCACAAACTTTAATAACAACGGAAAGCTGGATTTGTCTGATATCGCCTATCGTACCTTGTCACCTCAAAAACTTGAAGAAAAAAGACTTTCTTCTTCAGATATATTAGTTGAAAGAAGTGGCGGAAGCGACACACAACCAGTTGGCCGTGTTGGCTATGTTACGGACGAAATAACTGACAAAAAACTGGCTTTTGCCAACTTTATCCAAAGGATATCATTGGACGAAACTGTAGACGCAAAGTTTGTATATTATTGTCTTCAACAGATGTATGAGATGGGCATTACTGCAAGTATGCAATTTCAGACAACAGGAATTCGAAATCTAGATTGGAAATTCTATCTAAAAACGTATTTACCAAAACCAACAAAAGAAGATCAAACGACCATTGCCAATATTCTCTCAAAGGTAGATGAAACTATAGCCTCGGTTCAAAACAGCATTGCTGCTGCAGAACAACTAAAAAAGAGCCTCATGCAAAACCTTCTCACAGGTAAAATGAAGCCCGATGGCACTTTCAGAACACCCGAAGAATTCTATATTGACGAGAAGTTTGGCAAAGTTCCTGTTGGATGGCATTGGGGAAGATTATCAGAAATAGCAGATATTATTGCAGGACAATCACCACAAGGGGAATATTATAATGTAAATGGAACGGGTAAGCCCATGTTAAATGGTCCAACTGAATTTACAGATAAATACCCTGTACCAGTTCAATGGACAACCAAAATTACCAAGTTATGTAAAAAAGGAGATATTTTGTTTACTGTTAGAGGGTCAAGCACAGGTAGAATGAATTTAGCAGATCAAGAATATTGTATAGGTAGAGGACTTGCAGCTATTCGCCCAAAATCAAATAACAATATTTCTTTTATTTACTATACACTTTTAAAAATTTCAGAAATGATTTTGGCAGAAGCAAAAGGAGCTGGGACGACATTTCCAAATGTGAGTAGAGGTGAACTAATGAAGAAGGCTATTTTGATTCCTGATACTCGCCAGAATGAAATAATTGCACCGATTGAGCAATTGGCTAGATTTTCTGATTCAAAGCAAAGAAGTATTGATAAATTGGAGATTCTCAAGAAATCTCTGATGCAGAATTTATTGACAGGTAAAGTATATATTAACTCAAAAATTCTTAATATATGAATATAGGTGACATGGTTTACAGAACCAAAACATACATTGCTGGTGATTGGACTGGTGATTCTGACTTGATTACAAAACTTGATGAATGGAATAAAAGGGATAATTTAGCTCTAAGCTATGTCAATGTTCATGAAGTCACTCAATCAAATGACGATTCTTCAAATTGCAGTATTAAAAGGAATCTCAGGAAAAGAATGTCTATTTCTAAGACATTTGTCTTAATTGTAGGTAAAACGACACGCTCACTTAGAAGCGGTGCTTGTTTTCTATGCAAATCATACAATCCAGGCTTTCCGTCAATTAACATTTCGGCATTTTGCCTGAAAGGTTATTCTATTGATAATAGGAGCTATGTTGAGTATGAATGTGAGATGGCGCTAAAAGATTTTAATGAAGGAAAATTGAAAAATATTGTAGTTATATACAATGGTTTAACCACTCCTGATTATAACAGATGTCCAGATATTCTTAAAGGTATTGGTACCCATATAGGTTCTGATGTTATAGAAGATGGGGTTCACAAATGGGCATACTCACGTATTAAAAATGCGATCTGCAAATAACACTATGGAAAGAATAAGAGACATATGGCATTTTAGGTATTATGTCGGCTCAAAGATTTTTGAGTCTTTAGGTGTATTGATGTTGCTGTATGAACTGTTAACATTAATCAAGCCAATTGAAGATGTTGTTTCTAACCACAAATCATACGCTTTTATAATAATTGTACTTATTAGTTTATGCTATGCATTATGTGGATTATTTTGCCCACAAAAAAAGATTACTCTTGACATAAACAAAAGAACGCCCCTAAATATTAGGCAAGGTAATCTTATGGAAGCAGATGGTGTCAAGATAATCCCTGTAAATGAATATTTTGATACGCATCTTGGAGATGGAATTATCAATAAGAAATCCATTCATGGACAATTCTTGTCTTTATATGAAGGTCACATAAATGAATTGCGTAACAAAATAGACAAACAGTTAGAAAAGTTTGAAGCACTTCCTTCTAATCGTAATAGAACAATGGTGCCAAATTTGCCAAACAAAAGGTATCCTTTAGGAACCTGTATTAGGATTGTTGAAGACGAACAATATTATATATTAGTTGCTGTTACACGTTTTGATGAATATGAGCATGTTGATGTTTCTACAGAGGAATTTCCAGAAGTTGTTAGGAAAATGTTTAATGGCATAGAACATTTACATGATGGAAAGACTGTGTATCTTCCGCTTGTTGGTAGTGGTATTTCTGGGTATGAATTAACTAATATGCAAATTTTAAATACTATCGTCCAAGCTGCGCAAATGGCGAATAGATTGTGCGTTACCAATGGATTAAATCTATATATCTATAGTGATGAGCAGATGAATTCTATTAATTTGAATGTTATTAAGTATTTGTATAATAGGTGGATTACATTAAAATAGTATCTGTATGGTTTTAGATTTCAAAGAAATACCACAAGCGAATAAGGGAACAGGTGCTCAAGACACATTTGAGCTCTTTACGAGAGATTTCTTGTCTTTTCTTGGGTATCGAATAGTTCATGACCCTGACAGAGGAGCTGATGGCAAGAAAGATTTGATAGTAGATGAAGTAATAAAGGGCATTACTTCAGAATATACTATAAGATGGCTGGTGAGTTGTAAGCACTATGCTCATTCTGGTACCGCTGTAAAAGATAGTGATGAGATTAATATCAGCGAAAGATTGAAACAGCATCATTGCGATGGATTCATGGGAGTGTATTCGACATTAGCTGCTACTTCTTTATCAGAAATGTTGCAAGGGCAAGAACATCACATAATCTTTGACCATGAGAAAATCGAATCTTATCTATTGGATAGTCTTGATGGTCATAGAATTGCGTGCAGATACTTTCCAAATTCATTTCGTCAGTTTCAAATAGAGAATCCTTCTCCTGCAAAGATATTTGATGGAGAAGCAGAGCTTATATGCGAATGCTGTGGAAAAAACCTTTTATTAGAAAGCGAACATGGTAATTATGTATTACTAAAAGAAGAAGATTTAGATAATGGAGGGTACCAATCAAAATACAAAGATATGTATTTTGCTTGTAGAGGGAATTGCGACCAGACTATAAAAGGAATGTATCAAGAAAAGGGATTATATGATTATGGATGGGAATCTATAGATGAACTATGTAACCCTTCAATTTGGATTTCCAAAATTATGGCATTCATTAATGGAATACAGCAAGAACAAGATATGGATAATGAAGCTTTTATAAAAATGAAGAAACTATTTATTAATACATATCCATATGTTGCGCGCCATTTAACCCAAAAGGAAAAGGAGAGAGTAAAAACATTATTAATGTACGGACTTATGTAATTAATAGAGTTATGTCTAAACTACACGAACAAAAGCCAGTTGAGACAAAGGTGACGGAATGGCTGTCGAAGATGGGCTGGACACCGAAGTCGGCTGAGGATTTGAAGCCTTATAACCGCTTGCAGATGAATGCGGTGATAGAGCCTATTCTGGTGGAAAAAGTGATGGCACTGAACGGCATCAAGGAGTCGACAGCAAAGTCTGCAGTAGAAGTTCTGCTCAACAATCTGCGAAATCAAAGTCCGATAGAGGGAAACGAGAACTTCCTGAATCAGTTGGTGGATGGTGTGACAATGACCATAGACAAAGAAGACAAGACCATTCGCTTTATAAACTTTGAAGATATTTGGCAGAACAGTTTTATCGTTACCAATCAATATACCGTTCAACAGGTTCGTGTAGATATTTGCTTGCTGGTGAACGGCATCCCTCTGGTGCCCATAGAGGCGAAACAATGTGCCAGGCGTGGGACAAACTGGCTTGAAGGAGTTCGTCAGTTCGATACTTACGACCGACGAAGTGACAAACTCTTTATGGCGCATCTGTTTGGTGTAGCCTGCAATGGGCGACTGTGTAAATACGGCATCCCTGGTGCCTCTGCTTCGTACTTTAACGAATGGAAAGACTCAGTAATAGCTAATAAATTTCCCAATCCAATTCTTGACCCAGAGAATGATTTGTGTAAAACATACAAGGCTGAAGAGGACGGATTGATGCATTTCGATGTAGAACGTTTGCCGAATGGGAATCTGCTGGAGCAGATGAAGTTTGGCATCATTGGTCTTCTACAGCCTGAGCGTGTACTTGACATTCTACAGCATTTTATCGTATTTGAGCGTGATAACGGAAAAATCATCAAGAAAGTAGCACGCTATCAGCAGTTAAGGGCTGCTAATAAGATTGTGGAGCGTGTGACCCATACTGACAAAAAGCAAGGAGTCATCTGGCATACGCAGGGCTCAGGAAAGTCGCTCACCATGCTCTATACGGCTTACAAACTGCGTAAGGCAGAAGAGTTGGATGACCCAACTATTTTCATAGTGGTTGACCGTAAGGACTTGAAAGACCAGATGGGCGATACGTTCTTGGACTGTGTTTTTCCGAATGCTCGTCAGGTGATGAGTGTAGGTGACTTGAAGTCTATCATTAAGGATAAGCCAGCAGGTGTCTTTATCACCACCATCCAGAAATTCAACGAACTGGGAAGCATCGTTGATGACAGAGGAAACGTGATTGTACTGATTGACGAAGCACACCGTACAGAATATGGTGATTATCAGATGGAACTCCAGGCTGTCTTACCTAATGCCAAACGATTTGCCTTCACTGGTACGCCTATACCCAAGACACATCGTGAGTTTGGCATCAAGGACGAGAACGGAAAGATAGAATACTATCTGGATAAGTACAGCGTTATTGACGCCATCAACGATGGAGCCACCAAGCCCATCAAATATACACTTGGTCCCTCACAGTGGTTCCTTGATAAAGAGAACCTGAAGAAAGGCTATGAGGAAATTACGGCTGACTTGGAAGAAGATCAAAAGAGACAAGTTGAGCAGAAAGTACAGCCATGGAAAACACTGATGAAGAAGCATGAACGCATATCGGTATTGGCTGCAGATATTGCTAAAGATTTTAAGGAACGTTTGGAACCGCAAGGATTCAAGGCACAAGTGGTAGCCATCGACAAGGAGGCCTGTGTGCTATACTATAATGAACTGCTGAAATACTTCGACAAGTCAGAGTTGCAAATTATCTTCTCTACAGGCCAGTATGAAACAGGAGAGCGTTATGATTTGTTCTCACCGTTCTATCTGACAGATAAAGAACGAAAGCAGTTGATTGAGAAATTTAAGAAGCGCATCACACCAGAGGAGCAAGCAAAGGGTAATAATCTGAAGATATTCATCGTTTGCAATATGCTATTGACCGGCTTTGATGCGCCTATTGAACAGACTATGTATTTAGACAGTCCGTTGCGTGACCACAACCTGCTCCAAGCTGTGGCAAGGACAAACCGTCCGTACGATTATGGTGAGGGAGAGATAAAACTCACAAAAGAATTTGGACGGATAGTCGATTATGTAGGCGTGTTCCAGAATTATAAGGAGGCACTGAACTATGATCCTCAGGATATTGGTGAGTTTGAAGATGTGGATTCCTTGCTGAAAGAATTCCCCAAAGTGCTTGACACTGCCTTTAAGCATTTTGATGAAATCAAGTTGGAAGATACTTACGAGTGTCAGATTTCTATTATCAGAAAACTGAGCGAGATAGACCATGGGCAGTTTGAAAACGAATTCCATCGTGTCGTACAACTATGGGAAGCCATCAGCCCAAACCCAGGGCTTCGCCCTTATCGCAAAAGGTATCAGTGGTTGGTGACTATCTATGAACTCTATATGGAGGAGTTCCGCCGTATTGCCTTTGACGCAGAATTCTATGCTGTTCAGACAAGGAAACTATTGGAAGAAAGTACCATGTTGCTCGACTTTAGGGGGCACATGCCGGAAATAGCTATTGATGCAGACTATCTGGCGAAATTGCAGGAAACGAAGTTGTCACCCAGTGATAAGGCTGAAAAGATTATTCGTGACATTGAAACAATGATTCGAACGAATCAGAATAGCAGTGCTATTTACATTGAATTCCAAGAACGGCTGGATGCCCTGATTCGACAGAAAAATGCTAACGCGACTGAGATTGAAGGGCTCCTGAAAAAGTTGAGCGAACTTTACACGCAGGTGGACGAGGCTATTGAAATGCCAAGGAAAATGGGATTTGACGACAAAGGAACCTTCGAAATATATCAGACAATCAAAAACCAGATAGAGAACTTCAGCGAAGAATTAGTTAGGGATTTTGCAGAGAAACTGACGGAGAGAATCCGAGCAAAGATTTATATTGGATGGCAAGAGGTAACACCAGAATATAACCGTATGAAATTTGAGATTGAGCTATTAGCGGCAAACGATAAATACGAGTCGCTGAATCTGAATATTGATGGTGAACTTGGAGAAAAGTTGATGAACTCTATCTTGGATAACTTTAGTTTGAACTAATGACACTACCTGCTAATTACATAGTAGAGCACCGTAACGTGAAGCACGCCCGTCTTCGAGTTAACGAAGACGGCTCTGTGCATTTGTTTGTTCCTAACAGCTTTACCGACGAAGAAGTATCTAAAGTGTTAGAGATGAAAGCCGAGTGGATTGCTTCCAAGCAACGTTTCTTTCAGCAGAAAGACAAAATCCTGCTAAGACGAAACGAACTCCTCTTGTTTGGTAATCGGTATGCCTATTACTATTCATCACAATACAAAAATAAAGTGGTGGTCAATGGTGAAAGTAAAACTATACAGGCAAGAAGAAATCTACTTGACATTCCAACTCAGGAGAAATGGCTGAAATGCGTAGCAGGAGTATATATTCGTCCAAGGGTGCATGAACTATCAGAAAAGTTATTGCTCCCATTCAATAGGCTGTTTATACGCAGTCAGAAGAAGAAATGGGGCAATTGTTCTGCAGACAAAAACATATCTATCAATTGGCGTATCATCAAGGCACCAGAGTTTGTGATAGATTACGTGATTATTCATGAACTCTGTCATACGCTGATAATGAAGCATACAGTGAAGTTTGAAACTCTGCTCAATTCCCATTGTCCAGACTATAAGCAAGCACAAGCCTGGTTAGATAAATACGGTAATAGTTTGTAAAGATATAATAGATTACAATGGAACTATATGGGTAAGACGGTAACAACATATCTAATAGACGGAGATCCGAAAGGTACTCAGTATGTGTTCATCAGCAATAAGATTTGCCAGATGTATGTGATTCCTCGTTCTAATCTCTCTATTCTGAATGAGCGACAGGAATTGCAGACACCGGCATTTTATATCTTATTGGGTGAGGATGAGGCAACAAAACCAAAGGCTTACATTGGTGAGACGGAGAATTTCCGTGACCGAGTGAAAGACCATGATAGCAAAAAGGCGTTTTGGCAAAAGGCATTGCTGTTTATCTCAAAAGATGCAGCTATGACAAAGGCTGATGTACAATACTTGGAATATCGGGCCATAGCAGAGGCAAAGGCTTCAAACACTTTTGTGTTGAATGAGAACAAGCAAACACCAAAAGCTCCCAATCTACCCGAGTACAGAAAGGATGACATGGAAGGATTCTTTGAAGATGTAAAGTTCCTTACGTCCTTTATTGGTTGCAATATCTTTGATGTAGCAAAGCCAAAGGAGGAACATCTGTTTTATACAAAGGGGCGTGGCTGTGATGCTAGCGGCTTCTATGATGCCAACGGATTTACTGTTTTAAAGGGTAGCATTATCGCCAAATCGTCTGTTCCATCGTTTACATGGAAAGAGAAACGTGAGAAGTTGTTGAAAGAATATACCGTTGCCAATGGTGACAAATTGGAATTAGAGTCAGACAAGACCTTTTCCAGTCCCAGCACTGCTGCCGACTTTTGTATTGGCAGTTGCAACAATGGTTGGCTTATATGGAAAGACAAAGATGGTCAAACACTGGATTCTGCATATAGAAAGCAATTGGAATAACGACGTAAGAAAAACGAATTATGAAAGATAAAAGAATTTATGGGATGTTTGGCCCGAAAATAAAGGCGATGAGACTGGAGCAAGGGTTGAAGCAACGACAGTTGGCTGAATTATTAGGGACAGACATGCCCATGTATAGCAAGATGGAGTTGGGAGCACGACGTGTAAGACGTGATCAAGTTCCCAAGCTGGCAGAACTGTATAAGGTTGACGAGAAAGAACTGATGACGCTCTGGCTGGCTGATGGCGTCTATGCCATCTTAAAGGAAGAGGACGAAAAACTCCGTTTAGATGCCATTGACTTGGCAAAAGAGTACTTTTCAGGAGAATGATGGAGTGTAGTCAGAACCCTATCGGTTTCAAACAACTTGTTTTCGCAGTCGCACAAGATTGCGAAAACTTGCTTGAAATGGGGGCGAACTCAAAACGATTGTTTTCGCATTGTTTTCGCAAAACGAAAAATCAGCAACTTGAATTTCTTCTAAGTTGCTGATTTTTCAGAGTAGACCAGACATGGCTTGAACCTGTGACCTCCAGATTATGAGTCTCTTAAAGTGATATTCTGTGATATTTTGTTGTTGTGAAAGTATGCTGAATATCAGAAAATACCCCTAACTGAAATAAAATGTTTACGCATTGTTTACGCAGATTACTCTTCTTCAATGTAATCCAGTATTTCTGCTGTCCCTATTCTTTCGTCACCAGCCTTAACCTCCACAGAAGAATCAATATACTCAGATTTCCAAAGAATTCTGATGGAACCGAATTTTGGTTCTTTCAGAGATTCAAGTTTCCAGAATATCTGAAACGAGTTTATATCATGAGGGGCAGAAACATAGAAATCGTACAGTTTCTCAATAGCCGTAGGGTTAATTGGTTTTGGAAAATCCTCCTCTACTTTATTTCTATGAATCTGTTGATGAATTCTCATATCTCGAACGGACATTATCATGTTATGTTCTGTTACATTCTTATCAAAAAAGATAACAGAGTCAGTGTTAACCCAAAATAGAATTTTACCATTCTCAATGGCAGCATTGCTATTATTCTTAAACAGAAGCTCTATTTTGACCAAACTCTTATTGGTTTCTCGCCGAACAATACGTGTGGTAACGGGTTTTACACATTCAATAGACTTCTGCCATGAAGCAATAATCGAAGGAGTAAATCCTTTAGCCGCCATTTCCGTAATCAAATCCTTCTGTTCTGTTATAGGCTTGTCCTCTTTTTGTTTCTCCAAATAATACACTCGCTTGTATTGTGGCGTACATATTATTTCGGTAGTTCCATCAGTATTGACAACGGAACATTCTGGTTCGTCTTCATTATAAAGATCGGGAATATTCTTCAAGGCTTCTAAAAAGTCACGAGTACAGGGATTCCAGTGCTTTGCAGTAGGGATTTGCAAGCCCATTCCATTGCAGATAACCTCTTCCAGGCTATCTAATGAATCTTTATCATCAATCCTTGCAGCCTTATCTAAGTGAATAAGCCAACCAAGCTTGTCAATGTTCGTATTTGGTAGCATAATCTGTACAGGAGTTTTACCCAAAGCCCACGCAGCGCCTACTTCGTTCATACAAACCTCGCTGGCTTTATAGTTCTTGGAAACCATAGCCAACACAATGCTTGCCCCTGCGATATTTCTTTTGATATATTCAGGTATATTATCGCCAGGAATAACACCTGTTGCTTCGTATGAAGTAAAAACAATATTCTCATCTTTCAGACCAAGGCCTTTTTTTAAAATGTTGTCAACGAATGGCTTCAATATCAATTTATCCTTTGAAGCATGGCTTATAAAGACAAGCGGTATGAAAGATTGCTGTGTTTTAGAATCTTCAGTGGTCAATGGTTCCATGTTTCTTAGCACATCAACAAGTTTACTTTTAACGACGGACAGAATATGTTTCCCCTGCTGCAGATGACAACTCTGATAGACAGAGAAATTATGACAACCAGCAGGAGTGTGGTACCATTGTTTAATCATCTCGCTCATTCCAGACGGGAGATACATAACCAGCGAACCATCACTATTCTCAACAATGGCATTTTCCAACGATTCTATGCTTTGTGAAATGCGCATCTTGCTGACCAAAGCATTCTCATCACCATGCTTTCGTAGATAGTTATCGATGGAATTCACGTCAATCTGTTCATCATGTTCATTACCGAAATTATCCACGTACCTAGCATAAACTTTGCAATCTATATATCGATAATCAGGTAAGACACACGGATTTGGGTAGCCATTACATTCACATTCTGCCCATTCCACTAATTCCTTGTCAAGGTTATATTGGTAGTTTGCAATCACATAATATAGCACCTGTGATACTTTCAGGTCTCCTAGAATCAATTTGTTTAGTATGTCCATATTAATTATTTTTCCGAGAAATGCGTGGTTCTTACTATATGAATATATCTCATACTATAACAGTTTTTGTCTTACCACAAGAAAACAAGTGTGTTAGGCACTTGTTTTCGATTGCTATATATTTTAATTAGCAGTTATAACTCATTGTGATACAGTGATTAATCATAAGTGTGCCAATTAAGCATGATTTAATATGCTTAATTGGCATCTAGTTCTATAATCCATATAAGAAGCGTGTATTCTCTAACGTGTTTCTAGCTACAGTGTATGTATAACAAGCAACAGGCATAAAGTGAAGAACGACATTATCCATTTCCTTCATCATCGTTACCGTTTCGCTTGTGACTATTGCATCAGTTAGCCCATTCTTTGGCATATACCATAATAAAGACTCAAGTTCTCCTGGGCGTTCTGTGTATCGATCCGACCATTTGATTTCGACAGCCCATTGAGGCTTTTGCCTACCCGTATCTATACCAACAATATCTACTTCGCCTTGAGTTTTTTTGTTGAGTCTCCAGTTCGCGAATGTGATAACGGAATCTGTGCTTTGTCGTGGAATCCATTGAGCATACACAGCTGTTTCCACCATATCGCCAATTTCATCATCTGTTACTCTGATAGGCTGAAAGAGGGCACATCTTAATGACGGATTGGTCAAATATATTTTGAAACTTGTTTCTCTTTGATATCTTTTTGCATTATCATCGGTTCTATGTATTACCCGAATTAAGAAAGCGGCTTCTAAATAGCTTATATATTTTCTCAGTAAATCTTTTCTTACTCCAGATTCCTTTGACATAGTCTCATATGAGAATTGACTGCCAGAATGGTAGGCAATCATTGTGAATAAGGAATTTAGTTCTTGGACATCTTGGATGCCATATAAACTAGGTAAATCTCGCAATAACACTTTATCAATAATGTCATGACGGATAAACTGTCCTGGATTTTCTTGGATTTTTTCAGAGAATACGACCTCTGGATAACCTCCATAATTAATGTAATCGATAAATAATTTATTTAGTTTATCAATATCTATTGTGCCAAAACAGTCTATTTTGTCACCTTTCCATTGCATCTTACGTGGAATCATCAACTGTTCATATCCTTTTAAATGGATATATTCATAAAATGTCAATGGGGGTAAATTGAAATCTGTAAAACGTCCAGCTCCACTTTCATTGCTTCGCCTTTTTAATTCAGCAGCAGCAGATCCACTCGCCACAAATTTCACATTTTTGTATGTATCAACCAAAGATTTTAGGTTTATCTCCCAATCTTTTAAGTATTGAATCTCATCGAAGAAAACAAAAAACTGTTCATGATCATCCTCTGACTTTCCTAAAGTCTGTTTTGAAAGATTGAACAATTGTTCCAAATATATTTTGTTATAAATTGGAGTTTCAACTGAAATATAAATAATGTTTTGTTGTGGTACTCCTTCTGCTAACAAACGGGCTATAGTATGGTATATCATAACTGTCTTGCCGACACGTCTAGGTCCCATCAGTATGACTGCACGTTTCAAATCTGTATTTGTAACTAGGGAGTAAAATATATCCAAGTATAGCCTCGGCTGCATGTCTTGATAGAAATCTGGTATTTCACCTTCTGTCCACCATGGATTATCAACTCGAAGTCTTCC
>Ga0247611_10002773_pt1 | contig 27268 bp, 18 predicted proteins | sample 177DNAGHGhighgp2_FD_192422 | JGI IMG/M metagenome (GOLD analysis project Ga0247611, IMG submission 192422) | Sheep rumen microbial communities from Palmerston North, Manawatu-Wanganui, New Zealand - 1770 DNA GHGhigh gp2 | ecosystem: Host-associated > Mammals > Digestive system > Stomach > Rumen... | reverse complement strand
CTTATCCTTCTTGAAGTTCTTGTCGATGAGAGCTTCAGCCTGGTCAGGTGTTCCGTCTCTGCCGTCGAAGTTCTCGAAAGGAATGGCGATCTTGCTGTAACGGTATCTGAGTACGACATTCTTCTCATTATAGTCGACCGCGACACGGTACTTTGCAATGAGGAATGACTGAGCAAATACAAGGATGCTTATCAAAGCACTGAGACCGCCTACTACGAGCAATCCGATCTTGATGATGTTGTCGCTGACCTTGACGATTCCGACTGCTACGAGGAATGCTCCCAAAAGGCAGAAGACAACGGATAAGATCCTGTTGCGTGTGATCTTCGAAGGATTTGCCGGATAACAATGTACCCCCTCTTTAGGCAGCTTCTCGATCAGTTCTTTGTTTTCGAGTTCATTTGACATAAAAACCCCTCCTTAATTATTTACTCAAAACCTCTATTCTGTCAGAAAGATTAGCATACATCTCTTCATACTTCGCAAGCTTTGCCCTCTCCTGATCAACAACTGCAGCAGGAGCCTTGCTTACGAAAGACTCATTGGAGAGCTTGCCCTTGAGACGCTTGATCTCGCCTTCAAGACGTGTCTTCTCCTTATCAAGTCTCTCAAGCTCTTTGGAGATATCGATAAGGTCTTCCAGAGGAATGTAGATCTCTCCGCCACCGAATACTGCCTGTACAGCAGTTGAAGGGATGCCTTCTTTATTAGTTCTTGTCTCAAGGCTGCTTACGGAAGCAAGTCTCTCGAGGAATCCCTCGCCCTGAGTAAACATATCGGCGATCTTATCAGATGTTGTAACTACGATGATGTGAGCCTTACGTGAAGGAGCAACGTCCATATTCTTACGTACTGCACGGATGCCTCTGATAGCGTCGATCATGGTATTCATCATCTCTGCGTCTTCAGCACTTGAAAGGACCTTATCTGCCTCAGGCCACTCGGAGATCATGATGGACTCTGCCTTATCGGCGATAACGAGATTCTGATATACCTCTTCAGTGATGAAAGGCATAAAAGGATGCAGGAGCTTCATGGCTTCGCTCAATACATAGTTGAGGAGATAGATGGCATTGTTCCTTGTCTTGCATTCCTTATCGTAAAGTCTGCTCTTTGTGATCTCGATATACCAGTCGCAGAAGTTGTCCCAGAGGAAGTCAACGATCTTGCTCAGGGCAACGCCGAACTCATAGTTATCGATGTTAACAGTCGCTTCAGAAATAAGATCATGGAGCTCAGTTAAGATCCACTTGTCTTCAGTTGTGAAGATGGACTCGTCAACCATGTCAGGTGTGAAATCGTCATCCGTGTTCATGACAACGAATCTCATGGCATTCCAGATCTTATTGGAAAGGTTTCTGCCCATCAGGATCTTGTCTTCCTGGAATCTCTGGTCATTGCCCGGAGCGTTACCCGTAACGAGAGCAAATCTCAATGCGTCACAGCCGTTCTGCTCGATGATCTCGAGAGGATCAATGCCGTTGCCCAAAGACTTACTCATCTTACGGCCCTGTGAATCTCTTACGAGACCGTGGATGAGAACATCGCGGAAAGGAACGTCATTCATATGCGCGAGACCGGCAACGATCATCCTGGAAACCCAGAACGTAATGATGTCATAACCTGTAACGAGCGTATCCGTAGGATAGAACTTTGCAAGGTCTTCAGTCTCTTCAGGCCATCCAAGCGTGGAGAAAGGCCACAGTGCCGATGAGAACCATGTATCGAGAGTGTCGGGATCCTGTCTCATCTCCTTGCCGCACTTGGGACATGTGCATGAAGATTCCTTTGTTACAACCAACTCACCGCAGTCGTCGCAGTAGAATGCGGGGATCCTGTGACCCCACCAGAGCTGACGTGAAATACACCAGTCTCTGATATCTTCCATCCAGTTGAAGTAATTCTTTGAGAATCTCTCAGGTACGAACCTGATGGAACCGTTTCTGACTGCCTCGATAGCAGGCTTAGCGAGTTCTTCCATCTTTACGAACCACTGGAGTGAAACTCTGGGCTCGATCGTGGTACCGCATCTGTAGCATGTACCTACATTGTGCGAATAATCTTCGATCTCTGTTAAATATCCGCCCTCTTCGAGATCCTTAACGATAGCCTCACGCGCTTCGTATCTGTCCATTCCGGCGTACTTGGGATAATCTTCCGTGATCTTTGCATCAGCTGTAAGAACGGTGATTACCTCAAGTCCGTGACGCTGACCGACCTCAAAGTCGTTGGGATCGTGCGCAGGAGTGATCTTAACTGCACCTGTACCGAATTCGATGTCTACGTAATCGTCGGCGATAACGGGAATCCTGCGGCCTACGAGAGGCAGGATGAGCATCTTGCCGATAACATCCTTATAACGCTCGTCCTTGGGGTTAACTGCTACCGCAGTATCTCCGAGGAGAGTCTCAGGTCTTGTGGTTGCAAGATCGATATATCCGGAACCGTCCTCGAAAGGATATCTCAGATGCCAGAAGTGGCCTGCCTGATCGGCATAATCAACTTCCGCATTGGAGATGGATGTAAGGCAATGAGGACACCAATTGATGATCCTCTCGCCTCTGTAGATAAGTCCCTGGTTATAGTACTTAACAAAAACTTCCTTAACTGCGTCAGAGCAGCCTTCATCCATTGTAAAACGCTCGTGTGACCAGTCGCATGAAGAACCGATCTTCTTAAGCTGCTCGACGATCCTGCCGCCGTACTGCTCTTTCCAGGCCCAGGCTCTTTCGAGGAACTTGTCACGGCCCAAGTCGTCCTTTGTAAGGCCTTCCTTACGCATGGTCTCAACGATCCTGGCCTCTGTGGCGATTGATGCGTGGTCGGTACCCGGAACCCAAAGGGTCTCATAGCCTGCCATTCTCTTATATCTTGTGAGGGTATCCTGAAGCGTGTTGTCCAGAGCGTGACCCATGTGGAGCTGACCCGTGATATTCGGCGGGGGCATAACGATAGAGAACTTCTTCCCCGTCTTGCCTGCCTTGGGCTTAAAATAATTGCTGTTCATCCACTTGCTGTAAAGTCTGCTCTCCGCCTCATTCGGATCAAATGCTTTACTGATGTTGTCGATTCTTGCCATAAATGATCTGATATCCTCTCTAATTTACTTCTTTATCATCGAGAGCGCGCCATAGAGAATGGAATCATCTCCCAGAGCCGCTTTCTTAAACTCAACTGTCTCCCTGATGGAAGGCATGCAGTATCTGTCAACTTCCGCAAGGATCTTTTCCATGAAGATGTCACCTACTGCTTCGATGACGCCGCCGCCGTAAATGACAACGTCAGGACTGAACGTATTGACGAGATTGCCGGATGCGATAGCCAGATAATGGGATGCGCGGTTGACGGCTTCCCTTGCCACGGCATCACCTTCGGCGAGAGCATTCTTCAATGCCTTGGACTTGAATACGCCGTCCATAACCGTCTCGGCCATGGAAGACTTTCTGCCTCTGGAGACCTGCTGTCTGATATAGGATGACATACCCTGCTTACTGGAGAATGCCTCAAGACAGCCTCTCTGGCCGCAGTTGCACAAAGGACCCTCAGGATCGAGGATCATGTGGCCGTATTCGGCAGCCTTGAACTTGTTGCCTGTAAACAGTTCACCGTTAAGGATCAGTCCGCCGCCCATTCCGGTTCCGACGAAGAGACCAACAACGTTCTTGTAGCCTTTAGCGGCACCGAACTTGTATTCACCCAGCACGCCGACATTAACGTCGTTGCCGATATAGAACGGGCATCCGAACTCCTCTTCGATCGGTTTTCTTATGTTGTAATTTCTCCATGGGAGATTGGGTGAGAAAAGGACAACGCCCTTATCCTGGTCGATGACGCCGGGAGCGCCTGCTGCAATGGCATGTATGTCGCTCTTCTTGATACCTGATGTGCTGATGAGTTCCTTTACCACGTTGATGATGACCTGTTCAACGTTCTCGGAAGAATCACCGCCGGCCTTGGTCTTCTTCTTAAGCCTGTACACTACTTCTTTCTTGGAGTTGAAGATAACTCCGAGAACCTTGGTACCGCCGATATCAAGACAAAGATTATAAGATTCTGCCATTGCTTAATTCCTCCTCTAATTTATTTTCTCAGCTGACGCCAAGCGCGGTTCCAGCCGTGCCGGCATCGGTGAAGTTCTTCTTTTCCTGTGTGCCGTTCTTGTAGATGAGAACAGGCTGCTTTCCTTCAACGATGGTTTCCTTCTTGATGATGCATTCCTTTACATCCTTCTCGGAAGGGATATCGAACATTACATCTCTCATGGTTCCCTCTATGATCGAACGGAGACCTCTGGCGCCGATATTCTGCTCGATCGCCTTATCGGCAATTGCCTTGATGGCATCCTCTTCGAAAATGAGATCGACATCGTCCATCTTGAGCATCTTCTGATACTGCTTGATGATCGCATTCCTGGGTTCGGTGAGTACTCTTACGAGAGCATCCCTGTCGAGTTTGTCCAAAGATACTGTTACCGGCAGACGGCCGATAAACTCGGGGATCAGACCGAACTTCATGAGGTCGTCAGGCTTAACGTCGTGGAAATAGAAGCCGCTGTTGCGGTCCTTCTTTGACTGGACCTCGGCTCCGAACCCGTACTGCTTCTGCTCGACTCTCTCAGCGATTATCTCATCGAGGCCGTCGAAAGCGCCGCCTACGATAAAGAGTATGTTTGTCGTATCGATCTTGATACACTCTTCGTTGGGATGCTTTCTGCCGCCCTTCGGAGGTACGTTTGCGACCGTGCTCTCCAATATCTTGAGCAATGCCTGCTGAACGCCTTCGCCGCTTACGTCACGGGTGATGGAAACGTTCTCGGACTTCTTCGTGATCTTGTCGATCTCGTCGATATAAACGATACCCGTCTGGGCCCTGTCTATATCATAATCAGCAGCGATAATGAGCTTTAAGAGAATGTTCTCGACGTCTTCTCCGACATAACCTGCCTGTGTAAGGCTCGTTGCGTCAGCAACTGCAAAAGGAACATTGAGGATCCTTGCAAGGGTCTGTGCAAGGAGTGTCTTACCTGAACCTGTAGGTCCGAGCAACAGGATATTGCTCTTGGAGATCTCAGTATCGTCCTGAGGAAGGTCAGCGTATACTCTCTTGTAATGGTTATAAACCGCAACCGAAAGAGCGACCTTTGCTTCTTCCTGTCCTATGACGTAGCTGTCGAGCTTTTCTTTTATCTCATGGGGTGTAACAAGCTTTTTGGGCTTGATGCTGCGCATCTTGCGCTTCTTGTTGACTTTCTCCTCCTCAGCTACGATGCCGTAAGCCGTCCTGATGCAGTCGATGCAGATATAACAGTTTACGCCTGAGAAAAGTCTCGGTACCTCATACTCGGATTTGCCGCAAAAAGAGCAGCTTAAGACTTCTCTGGAGTCGCCGCCGTAGTTGCCGTTCTTAGAATTAGCCATTAAATAACTCCTGAAAAACAAAATTCGTAGTCAAGATATTCTATCACTACGACGCTATTTTAACAAAATAATATATATATAATATTTCAAACGCGTGAAAAATTATCAGTCAATGACACAAACGGCGGTTAAATGGCCGCAGAATCGAGGATGACGGTGAACGGGCCGTCATTGATCAGGCTAACCTGCATGTCTGCCCCGAAAACGCCCGTACCGAGCTTTTTGACCTGAGGTCTTATGGTGTCAGCGATATAGTTATAGAGTTCTTCTGCTCTCTGAGGACCCATGCTGTCCGTAAATGAAGGTCTGTTTCCGTGCTTGCAGTCAGCATAGAGCGTAAACTGGGACACAAGGAGCATTTCCCCGCCGATATCTGTCAGACTGAGGTTCGTCTTGCCGTTCTCGTCTGAAAATATCCTGAGCTTCATGAGCTTGGCGATCATCTTGTCAGCAACAGCCTCGTCATCGTCCTTGCCAACGCCGCAGAGGACGAGCATGCCGGGGCCTATCGAAGACACCCTCTCACCATCGATATCAACTGATGCCTGTTTTACGACCTGTATGCAGAATCTCATGATCAGAACTCCATTTCGCCCTTGAAAGTCTCGAGCATATACCAGTTACCGTTTCTCTCGTATACAACAAAATAGAAATACGTATCCATGGTATCTCCGGCACCGCTGAACCGGACTCCGATCTTCTGAAGCTGTATCTGGCTAATCTCCGAGTATTCGGCTTCCGTGTTAAGACATATGTGAGCCTTCATGCTCGCCTGGTCAAAACCGTTCTCTATCGTGTAATCCCTGTAGTCCACCGAAGCGGTACCCATAACAGCCGAACCGACTTTCATTACGCTCTTATACTGCTCGAAAACATCGGCGCCAGCAGCCTTGCCGAGTCTTTCGAGATAACCGTCGGGATAGCATTTGTTGAACAGTTCCCGGTCATCGGTGAAGATCGACTCGAGGAAAGCCCTAGCGACATATTTTCCGCCCGTGTTTACCTGTTCAATGGTCACGGGATCTTCGATCTTAAAAGGCTGTTCCTTTATCTCATTACAGCCCGAAATGCCAAAAACCAACACCATAAAGGTGATCAATAACACTGCTGCCTTACGCATCCTGTCCCCCCTGCCCGGTCATCTTCTTTACGTATTCGAGATACTCGTTGACCTTGCGCTCATATCCGATATCCGTCGGCTCGTAATACTTCGTTCCGAGCATCTTATCGGTCATATACTGTTGCTTTGTTATGTGTCCGGGGAAATCGTGCGGATACTTGTACCCGACGGAATATCCAAGATCCTCCATGCCCTTTGCAGGCGCATTCCTGAGGTGCATGGGAACGACTCCCGTATCTTTTGACCTGACATCTCCCAGCGCCTTGTCAATGGCCAGATAAGCCGCGTTGGACTTTGGCGAAGTCGCGACCGTGATCGCAGCTTCGGCCAGCGGTATCCTCGCCTCCGGCATGCCGACGGCCCTGGCGCATTCATAAGCGGCAACTGCCACAAGCAGCGCGTTGGGATTGGCCATTCCGACATCTTCGGCCGCGCAGATCATGATACGCCTTGCCAGGAACTCGATGTCCTCGCCCGCAGCGAGAGCGCGGGCCAGATACAGAATAACTGCGTCAGGATCAGAGCCCCTCATGGACTTGATCATGGCGCTTATATTGTCATAGTGGTTTTCCCCGTCCTTATCGAAAAGAACAGTCCTGGTCTGGATACATTCCTTCATTACCTCGTCCGTAATAACGATGGTACCGTCAGCCGAAGGAGGTGTTGTAATAACGGCAAGTTCAAGACTGTTCAGTGAAGATCTCGCGTCTCCGTTCGAAGTCTCGGCTATCTTGATCAGTGTCTCATCGGAGATCTCGACATCCATCGAGCCTAAGCCGCGTTCCTTGTCTGTCAGGGCATTCTTTAGAACCTTAACTATGTCCTTTGCCTCGAGAGGCTTCAGCTGACATACGGTTGATCTCGAGACAAGAGCCTTGTTCACTTCAAAGAACGGATTCTCCGTCGTGGCTCCGATCAGCACGACAGTCCCGTCCTCTACGAACGGGAGAAGCGCATCCTGCTGGAGCTTGTTGAATCTGTGGATCTCGTCGATGAACAGGACAGTCTTGCGGCCTTCCGAAAGCAACGGATTCGAGGCGTCGGAAACTATCTTCTTGATGTCCGAAACGCCTGCCGTGACGGCATTCAGCTGTTCAAACCTGGATTTGGTGGTATTGGCGATAACACGTGCAAGAGCAGTCTTGCCGACTCCAGGCGGCCCGAACAAAATGATCGAAGACAGTCTGTCTGCCTCGATCATCCGTCGGAGCATCTTACCTTTGCCGATAATATGCTCCTGCCCCGCATACTCATCCAGAGTCAACGGAGACATTCTGTAAGCCAGCGGTTTGTTATCTTCCATAAGCCTTAGCTTTGAGTATCAGCTCAAAGCGGGATCAAACGATATCAGGATATACGGGATACTTATCAGTAAGAGCCTTGACTCTCTTGATGGATTCTTCCTTCTGGTTATCGTAGTCGAAGATGCAATCGGCAATGATGTTTGCAACTTCAACGAAATCCTCTTCCTTGAAGCCTCTTGTAGTAGCTGCAGGTGTACCGATACGTACGCCGGATGTTACTGTAGGCTTTTCGGGATCGAAAGGAATTGTATTCTTGTTAGCCGTGATGTTGACATCGTCCAAACGATCCTGGAGCATGGCGCCGGTAACACCTGTGCCTCTCAGGTCGATGAGCATGAGGTGGTTGTCAGTTCCGCCTGAAACGAGGTTAACGCCTCTTGCGAGGAGCGCTTCGCTCATAGCCTTAGCGTTCTTAACGATCTGCTCGGCATAAGCTCTGAACTCAGGAGAGAGCGCTTCCTTGAAAGCAACAGCCTTTGCAGCGATGATGTGCATGAGGGGGCCGCCCTGCTGTCCGGGGAATACTGCGGAATTGATCTTCTTCGCATATTCCTCTTTGCACATGATGATACCGCCACGGGGTCCTCTCAGTGTCTTATGAGTTGTTGTTGTAACGAAATCAGCATACGGAACCGGATTCGGGTGAAGTCCTGCTGCTACAAGACCGGCAATGTGTGCCATATCAACGAAGAGATATGCGCCAACTTCGTCAGCGATCTCTCTGAATTTCTTGAAGTCGATGATCCTCGGATAAGCGGAAGCGCCTGCAACGATTACCTTAGGCTTGCACTCGAGAGCCTTTGCTCTGATTGCCTCATAGTCGAGCATCTGTGTCTTCTCGTCTACCTGATAGAACTCGGAATGATATGTTCTTCCGGAAACGTTGATCTTCATACCGTGAGTGAGGTGACCGCCGTGTGAGAGGTCGAGTCCGAGGATGGTGTCACCGGGTTCGAGGATGGCGAAATAAACTGCCGTGTTAGCCTGTGCACCGGAGTGGGGCTGTACGTTAACGTGCTCAGCACCGAAGAGCTGCTTAGCTCTGTCTATTGCGAGCTGCTCTACGATATCCACATACTCGCATCCGCCGTAATAACGCTTTCCCGGGTAACCCTCTGCGTATTTGTTTGTGAGCGGAGAACCTGCTGCTTCGAGGACAGCCTCGGAAACCATGTTCTCTGATGCGATAAGCTCGATCTTGTTTCTCTGACGTCCGATCTCCTGCATTATTGCGGAATAGACTTCAGAATCCTCAGCCTTGATGTGGTCGTACATATATAAAATTCCTCCTCGGGTTGTAATCAACGCGTAATATTTTAGTATAAGGACCCTTTTCAATCAAGCAAAAAAACTTTAGTAAAATACCGCGTTTTCGTGTGCAAATAAGCTATAAAAGACGAGAACCGGAAGCTCAGATCTTATAGATCTCATCAGCCGAAGGAGCAGGCATAGGTCTGGTCACGCCGTCCGGACCAATCGTTTTAGCGCCCTCAGAGAGCTCTGTGAACTCGCCTATCACTGTGGCTTTTATACCTTCGGCCTCAAGTGCCGATATAACTTTTTCGGGTTCGGACGATGCGATCATGAGTGCTCCGGACGATATGAGCCTGAACGGATCTAGTCCCAACGCACCGCAGATAGCCTTCGAACATTCAGTAAAAGGAACGAGGCGCTCATCGAGCGTAACGCCGGTCTTCGAAAAGTCAGCCATCTCAAAAGCCGCGCCCTCTACACCGCCCTCGGTTACGTCGTGCATGAGGTTTACACAGGATCTCGGAAAACCGTCTTCTCTCAACGCACCGGTCGAAGAAGGCAGCGGTCCAAGGATGGTTCCTTCCCTGACGACTGAGATCAGTTTGCTGTAAGTCTTCGCTTCCTCGATATACTCCTCAGGCACTTTACCTTCGAGTTTGGCGCGGTGCTCATTTGCGGCTATGAAGCTGCCTTCGATGGCTCCGGTCTTGGTTATGATCAGTTTGTCACCGGGCAGAGCATGTCCCAAAGGAACGGCGCTTCCCTTCTCGACTACTCCGAAAGCCGTCGAGATAACCACAAACCTGTTCACGCAGTCAGACACCTCTGTGTGACCGCCGACTATGTCAACGCCGAGCTTTTTAGCCTCGCGGCTGGCCTGGTCCACGATCGAGCTTATGTCTTCTTCAGTTGAATCAGGAGGAGCGATAATAACTATCAATATGCCCGTGGGCTTAACTCCGCATGCGGAAATGTCATTGCAGGATACGTGGATCGCAAGAGTACCGGACTCGCTTCCTCCGGCAGTTATGGGATCTGACGATGTTACAAGGAGATTCTCACCGGTCTTGAGCCATGCGCAGTCAGCACCGATCCCGGCACCCGAGAGCGTATTGCTCGATAACCCGGGCAATCTAGATAAAACAAGAGCTTCAAGCTGCTCATCTGTAAGTTTTCCAATCCTCAAGGCTTACTCCATATACTATGATGCAATATCAGAACGGATCGATGACGATGTCTTCGGTGCCTAAAACGCCCCTCTCGACAAGATCTTCGATATCAAGGTCTTTTTCTGCTTCGATTATATCCTCGGGATGAGGGTGTGTCTTTGGATGTTTTGCAACAAAAACAGTGCAGCAATCCTCATACGGCAGTATAGATGTCTCAAAAGCTCCGATGTCCCTTGAGATATCGCATGTAGCCTGCTTGTCCATTCCGATGAGAGGACGCAGGATGGGCATCTTTACGACCTCGTTTGTGGCCGCAATGGCTTCCATGGTCTGTGATGCCACCTGACCCAGGCTCTCGCCGGTTATGAGGCACTTGCAGTCGTATTTAATGGCAAGGCGCTCAGCTATCTGGAGCATTACACGCCTCATCGTGACCGTGAGCATGTCCTGCGGCGATTGCTTATAAAGATCGAGCTGGATCTGCGTGAAATTTACGACATGAAGCGTCATGCGTCCCGAATATCCAGAAACGATCTTCGCAAGATCTATTACCTTCTGCTTGGCAAGGTCGCTCGTGTAAGGATATGAATGGAAATAAACGGCGTCCAAAGGCATGCCGCGGGAAGCCATCATGAAGCCTGCAACAGGGCTGTCGATGCCGCCTGACAAAAGGAGCATTCCCTTTGCGCATGTACCGACCGGAAGGCCTCTGTGAGCCATCATCTTGCCTGAATAGATATAGTTGGACTCTCTGATCTCAACGTTGACAATGAAATCAGGATTCTTTACTTTTACTTTGAGTTCCGGGAATGTATCGAGCAGATATCCGCCGAGCTCGTCGCAGATCTCGGGCGAAGTCATCGGGAATGTCTTGTTTCCGCGCTTGCTCTCAACCTTGAAAGTCTGATATCCCGGATTCTGCTCCAGGAGTTCTTTTACGCAGGAAACGGCATTCTCCTTTATCGATTCAAAGTCACCTTCAAATTTCCTTGCGAGACTTACTGAGACGATGCCGAAAACCTGGCAGACAGCTTTCATGATATCCTCTGCATCCGCCATGCTCCTGAAGTTCGGATTATCCTCTTCCTTGGGCTCGATCCAGATTCTGCTCTGGCTCTGATAGATCTTCAGATTGCCGAATCTCTTGAGCCTGTACTTGAGGTTCATCTTGAGCTGTATCTCAAAAGAACCCCTGTTAAGCCCCTTAAGCGTTACCTCACCCATTCTTGCAAGAAGAACATTTGCCATGTCTTATTCCCTCACTTGATCAGAAATTGTTCGTAGATATCATCAACGTGTCTGATGAATTCATAAGCTTCATCCATCGTGTTATGTCTGGAAAAGCTTAACCTTACCGCGTTTGCCGCCGTCTTGCGGTCAACGCCCATCTCGAGAAGCACGTAGGATACCTTCTTCTGCTTTGCCGAACACGCAGAAACAGTGGAAACATATATATCGTAGATTTCAAGACAATGCAGCATCGTCTCGGATTCGAAACCGCGGAAAGACACGTTGAGCACATAAGGCAGCGCATCATCAGGAGAAAGGATCTGTGCGCCTCTTGCTGCCAGTTCCTTCCTCAGATAATTGTTTATCAAGGTTACTTCTTCGCGGGCTTCGTCTATCCCCGAAGAAACTTCCTTTAATGCCTCAAGGAAAGCTCCGGCGAGCACGGGACTCTGTGTGCCCGAACGCATGCCTTCCTGCTGTCCTCCGCCAACGATAAGCGGATCTATCCTTACGCCCTTGCGGACGTAGAGAACACCGTTACCCTTTACGGAATGTATCTTGTGTCCGGAGAAAGAACACATGTCAGCCCCCATGGATGCAAGATCTATCTGCATCTTACCCAATGCCTGAACGCAGTCGAGATAGATCACAGTCGAAGGAGACAAAGCCTTTATCTTCTTCGCGATGTCTGCGAAAGGAAGCACAGCTCCAGTCTCGTTATTGACCAGTGTAAAGCACGCGAGTGCGACGTCTCCCTTTCCGAGTTCCTCTTCCAGGCTCTCCATAACCGGTTTCCCGTCGAGGCCGACCTTAACATATCTTATCTCGTAACCGAGCTTAGCCAGATACTCCAGGCACTCTAAAGTCGCCTTATGCTCGGTTCTTGTGGATATTACGGCATTCCCCGCACGTTTGTTGCGGCTCATATATCCCTTGATGGCAGTGTTGGCGCTTTCAGTAGCGCATGACGTGAAGAATATCTCCTCGGGTTTGGCACCAAGGAGTCCTGCAGTCTCTTTTCTGATGCCCTCGTAAAGTTCGACCGCCCTGTTCCCGAGCTTATGAAGCGCACCGGGATTGGCGGACAATTGATCCTCCATGAGTTCATTGATCTTTGCCTTTACGGCATCAGAGACAAATGTTGTGGCACTGTTATCGAAATAGATCATGAGCAGCCTTTCGCTTTTTCGGCATGAATAGCACGAATTGACGACAGTATTATATATTATCGGGACTTTAACGCAACCGAGAAATAAAAACAAAACCACTAAAATATCACTAAAGGATCTGCCTGAACTGAAGTATTATCCCCTTATGCCAGTGGCATTCAGATTCCTGATCTTCTTGAGCTCAGCCTTGTTGTCGTACATGCGCTGATCGGAAATCCTTATGGCATCGGGTATCGCCCTTCCCTTGTCGACCATGGCATATCCGTAGGCGCAGACATATTCCGTCTTGTCCATCGCGGCCTTCATCGCAGCCAGGTCCTTTTTGACGTTCTCTTCAGTGCTCCCCGTGTAGAAGATCATGAACTCATCACCGCCTACACGGTAGACAGTCGCATTGCGTCCGCAGTTGCCCCTTAATATCTGAGCAACCGTCTTTAATGCCACGTCACCGGCCTGATGACCGAAATTGTCATTGAGATACTTAAGGTCGTTCATATCCACGGAGACGACACACGTAATGTAACGCGCGTTGACTTCGATATCCTGATAGTAGCTCTGTCTGTTGTACAGGCTCGTCAGCGGATCGACCTTGGCCATGTGGATGTAAAGATATGCGAAGTAAAGCAGGAATCCCGAAGTGAAAAGTGCACAGTAATCCTTATCTATGCCCATGATCATGATGGCAAAAGCCCCAACAAGCGGACCGATCGTGATATACGCGATGATAGTCCTGTTGATCCTCGATGTGTGCCTCAGATAGATGAAATTATGGATGAGGAATATGACTACATACAAGGTAAACAGAGCATAAGGCAGATAGCTGAGCGGTCCGCCCTGATAATTGTTCGGATTGATGAAATAGAAGACTATATGCGTCCATTGTGATGTATAAAAAACAGGAATGCAGACAAGTTCCGGTATCATCAGCAGCCAGAAACGTTTCCTGTCCATCTCGGTGGTGGTGACGAGCATCATCACAATTATTATCAGCGGATAGATAGAGTAGAGCGTGGCCGTGAGCATCGGTCTTAAGATGCTGAGCTCGCTAAAGTCCTGCGTCCATCTCTCAGTCAGATAACATATCGTTTCAGTCACGAGCAGCCCTATGGCGACAAAGGTTTTCCTCTTCATATGACGCGAGATATGAGCACCCACGAGAAGCAGGATCACGAGCCCGCCTATCTCGTAGATCATTACAAAGTTATCGCTCAAAAACTCACTCGTCGTCATCTGCTGCTTCTCCCGTTTCCGTCAGAGGGGGTTCAGTTGTCTATGTCCAGTTCATTATCGTGAATACAAGGATTTCTGTAATTCTTGCATATGCCGTGCGTATCGAAATTATAGCCCTTGCCGTCGATGATGTAATCACTCACATCACAGATCTTGTTCCCGTCGGCATCGAAATAATACCAGTTGCCGCCCTTCTCATCATAACGGCCTGACTTATGGTAAGAATCCTTATACCACCCAGTCACGGTCTTTCCGTCGTAAGGATTGAGACAAGCACCGTTTTCATCAAAATCATAGAACCTGTCACCGATAAGATAATCGGTAACGTTCATGAGAATGCCGTTCTCGCCTCCTGCAAAGTACCAGACACCGCCGGCTCGGAACCACTCATTTGCATAAAGTCTTCCGTCGGATCTTGCGTAATACCAGGTGTTATAACCCGACAAAGAGTCTCCCCCGACCCAGCCTGATGTCGCCATCTCGCCGCTTTCTTTAAAGTAATACGCATCATAGTCCTGATAACCGTCTTTATCTTTTTCGCCTTTTGAGAACGTGATCAGACCGGTCCACATATATTTATCCATTTCGGAAAAGTAGTACCACTTATTGTTGATCTTTTTCCAGCCCATATAAGCTTTACCGTCGGAGCCGAAATAGTACCATCTCGGCATGCCGAAAAGTGTACCCTGATACCAGCAGTTAGTCCTGTATTTTCCGTTAGCATCAAAGTTATATGCACTCATGCAGTAATATTTCTCAGGATCAAAATCCTCGTAAAGCCAGCCGTAACACATAACGCCGAAATAATCGGCAGGCGTTTCAGCATTAAGTGACGTACCATCATTATCCCGGCGGAAGTAATACCATTGCCCGCCTACTTTTTTCCAGCCGGTATACGCAGCCCCGTCTGCGCCTACATAACGCCAGTTTCTGGAATCCTTATATTCGGACAGTATCTTTGCAACAGTCTCATTATAAGATTTGGATCCGCCTTCTTTTGCGGTATAGTTCTTTGCATCAGTCGACCACCTGGATTCACCGCAGTCGATCCACTTATTTGTCTCCATGGCTCCAGAACTGTTAAAGTGATAGAGCTTTCCGCCGATGAATTCCCATGCGTTCTGCAGAGCCGCTCCGTTGGACTTTAAGTAATACCATGCATTTCCGTCTTTGAGCCAGCCGGTCTTCATGGCACCGTTCTTGTCCATGTAATACCACTGGCTGCCAACCTTGACCCAGCCGGTGACCATGTAGCCCGAAGCATCAAAGTAATACCACTTACCGCCTACGGACTTCCAGTCGCTCTCTATATACTCGCTTTCAGATGTGTAATAACGCCAGCCGGATGCACTGTCGCCCTGCCAGCCCGTTGTGGCAGCCAAAGCCGTTGAAGGAACAAATGACAACATCAAACCGGCTGTCATGACTGTTGCAAGCATCTTCCTGAAAAACATAAATGCACCTCCGGCAGTCCTGTATTCTTTAATTGTATTACTCGAAGAGCCATAAATCATTAATTGAGTGTAAAGATTGTTTTAGAAAGAACGACGGGCTGCCTCATTTTGAGACAGCCCCCGTGTTTAAACTTCTACTCGATAATATCTTCGGTTACGGATTAAGGCAGACTCCGTTCGAATCGAATTCGTATGTCTTGCCGCCGATCTTCTTGGAGCCTGTGACCATGACACCCGAAGACTCCATATAGTACCACTTGCCGGAAAGCAGCTTCCAACCCGTTACCATGGCACCGCTGGTATCAAGGTAATACCAGTAATTACCGGACTTGAGCCAGCCGGTCTTCATTGCACCGGAGCCTTCGAAATAATACCACTTGCCGCCAATGGACTTCCAACCGGTTACCATCGCACCGGAGCCTTCGAAGTAATACCACTTGCCGCCAGAAGCCTTCCAGCCGGTTACCATACCGCCGTTGCTGTCGAACAGATACCATGTGCCGCCGATGGTCTTCCAACCGGTTACCATAGCACCGTTGCTGTCGAAGTAATACCACTTGCCGCCTATTGACTTCCAGCCTGTTAACATAGCACCGGAATTCTCGAAGTAATACCACTTGCTGCCGATCTGCTTCCATCTCTTAACCATGATGCCGGTAGCAGGATCGAGATAATACCACTTGCCGTCCTTTACCCAGCCGGTCTTCATGGTGCCGTTCTCGTAATAGTAGTAATTACCGTCTTCAAGTACCCATCCGTTCTTGGCAACAACAACCTTCTTGAATGTAACAGTAACTGTTACGTCAGAAGCAGGCATCTCGAACTCATTACCATCAACAGGAATGACAGTATCACCTGCACCCTTGACCGTAATGCTGTCGATCTCATAACCTTCAGCAGGTGTCGCTGTGATCGTAACAACATCACCGGCATTAGCCGTTGCGGTGACACTTACGGTACCGTTAACAGTTTCAGCTGCCGTGATCTTGTAATCGATCTTAATGCAGTAAACATTTACGACAACATCTTCTGCAGGCATCGTAAACTCAGTATCACGGATAGCTGCACCGTTTACAGTAATGTACTGGAACTCGTAACCTTCGACAGGATCTACCGTAATGGTAATCTTGTCACCCATGTTGGCACTGTCCGCAGAAGCTGTAGCATCACAGTTCTTGAGATCAGCACCGATAGTGATCTTATACTCAGCCTTCTTAAAGAAGACACTTACAGTTACATTGCCGAAAGGCATCGTAAACTCGAGGCCTTCAGCCTTTTCACCGTTGATCGTGATGTAATCGAATGCATAGCCTTCATCAGGTGTTGCAGTGACGGTTACCTTTTCGCCGGGTGCAGCGGTAGCGGAAGAAGCCGTTGCCGTGCCGCCTGTGGAATCTTCAACAGTAATCGTGTAGCAGATCTCCTTGCAGAAAACATTTACGACGACATCAGAATCAGGCATCGTGAACTTTGTATCTTTGATGACTTCTCCGTTTACTGTAATGTAATCGAACTCATAACCACTGTCAGCGATGACATTTACGGTAATCTCATCACCATAGCCGGCGCTGTCAGCCGAAAGCGTAGCCTCACAATGCTCGATATCAGGACTCATCGTGACTGAGTATTCAGCCTCGGTGAATTCTGCATAGAAATCAAATCTTGCTCCATCCAAACCGTTTGTGTCTTTGGAAATCTTATACGTCCAGATTCCGTTAACAAACTCGAAAGCAGCATTATCTGACATGAGTTTATAGTAATTGTAATCTGAAGTTACCTCGGGCACATAAACTACAGCATTATAATCGCCATCATATCTGGTGAGTGTAACGGCTTTAAGCTTATAGCCGGTATCCGGAACAAACGAGATTACTACAGGCTCATTAGCCGTTGCCGTAACAGGAACAAGATATTTGATCGAGTTCTCATTAGTGGGACTTACCAAGTTGCGCTCGCTATCAGATATTGCAATAGAACCTGATTTATCTGATTCGGCCCATACCATGAACTGTCCATCATCCGGCCAAATTAAGTCTTCAAATTCTGTCCATCTTATCTGAACTCTAAATCCGCGTTCAGATTCCGGTGTGTAAGTGAATTCACCACCATCAAGGACAAAGAGTTTTACAGTATCTCCTTTTCCGTCGATTATCCTAACATAGTGCTTATAACCCTGTCCGTATTCCGGAATGTTGAACTTAAAGTTCAAAGCTTCACCTGCAGTAAAGTTCATATATTCACGCTTTGTAATACGAACGCCGTTGACTTCTAAACAAGCTTCCTCCAATTGATAACAATCAACGATATACTGACCTCTCCTCGGCAGGTCATAACCACCATTTGTGTCGTAATTAATCCTGACATACAACGAAAATTCACAAGAATCTTTAGGTATGGTAAGAGTAACAATACCGTCACCATCTACATCAAACCAATCGAGATCAGAGAAACTGAGACCGCCGGAAGCGGAATAACTGTCACTGAAATATGTCTTACGGTCTTTACCTGCAATGATCACAACACTTTCAATTGGCAGATAATCTGAATTCAGCTCGATCTTTATTCCGTCTTCCGGAATAGTATCCTTGTCATATAAACAAGCCGTCTCGTGCAAACGATCGGGATTATGAGCAGACTTTTCCGGAAGCGTCATAACGTAATAGTCAGGTTTTGAGTAATTTGCACTTATCTGAAGCAGGAATCCGTCTTGATGACTTGTTAGAATATCATATTCACTCCAATAAATCTCCATTCTGAATCCGTCGTCATTTTCGGGAGTGTAACTGAAAGTAAACTTGTAATTCTCGCCGTCCACTTTCACGATCTCTATGTCACCGTCCACAGAGGATAGACAAGAATTATCCTTTTTATAGATATTAACGATTGGCACTAGACCATCTATCTGCCTGTCTTCCGGTGGAACAAGCGTAAAGGAGATCTCATCACCGGCACGATAATCCAAAACAGTATGATTATCTGTAATCCGATAATCATCATAGAAACTGCTATTTAAGGTTATCGAACATTCGGGTGAACCATCAGGGCCAAAAGTGTCAGCCTGCAAAGCAAACTGCGGATCCGCAGACTGAGTATTGGATTTCTTATAAACCACAGTTAGACTGATATATTTATCTTGAGCCCAATCCGGGAACTCGTCGAGATTATAAGTCCATATTCCGTCTACAAGCTCGAATTCAGGAATTTCTGAGAACAAAGCATCATAATAATATTTATCTGTGTCTTCAGGGACATAAATATTTGTTCTTCCCCAAGACTCATCCTTAAATGTCATAAAGACTGCCTCGAGTTCACATCCGTCATTAGGAATGAACGAGAATTGAATTGCACCGTCTTCAGCCAGTTCAGATGAGTTTACATAATACTTATGGGAATGATTGCCCGAAGGATCGACAAGATCAGTCTCATATTTTGAGACGTCGACGCTTCCGTAACCGCCATCGACATATGTTGTCACCATAAACTGACCGTCACCGGGCTCAGCCACATCAAACTCGCACCAGTCTATCTCGACCGTAAAAGCTTTATTTGAATCAGGTGTGTAGCTGAACTGGTCATTTGTAACCGTGAGTTTGCTGTCACCTTGTCCGTCTGTGGAGCAGATAACTTCTCCGTCACTGATTATCTTAACCACACGGTCATATCCCTTTCTTGACTCAGGCCCATACAGTTTAAAGACATATTCCTGTCCAGGAACAATATCAAAAACATCTCCATCTTCAGCAGGAACGGAATTTACTTCTACACTTGTTTCCTTTGAAGCACCCTCGCCCCAATACTGGGGATAATGTAACTGGAACTGACCGTCTTCAGGATGATCCGGCTTACCGAATACTACATAGATGTCGATCCACTTGTCATTATCAATATCATCCGTGATCCTGTATGTCCAAATGCCATCGTTCAAACTGAACTCGGGAGATTCAGATATCAACTTGGCATAAGGGTTATCATGTGAATTTTCCGCTACATACTCTTCATCGTTAAAATAAACATATTTCAACAGATAAGTTTCTGCAGGCTCAAACGAAATATCTATATATCCGTCATCATCCAGAACAGAAGCAGGAACTACTATCTTACGGGCAAAATCATTCGAAGGATCAACCATCTCATATCCGTCTTCGGAGAAGATAACATTGCCTTTGCCGCTGCATTCTACCTGGAAATTGACACTGTCAGCCTGAGGTGTAAGTGCATCGTATTCACTCCAATAGACATAAACGATAAAACCGTCATTACTTTCGGGAGTAAATGAGAATCTGTCATTTGAAACTACAAGTTTATTATCTCCTTCTCCAGAAGTTGAACATACGGTCTCACCACCAGAAACAATGCTTACAACACGCTCATAACCGTCACGGTAATCCGGTGCATTGATAACAAACTCAATTTCCTCACCGGCATCAAAATCTATATATGAATCATTGTTATATCTCGTGCCGTTAACAACAACATGAGGAGCACCCTCACCATCCCACGGCTGGGGATAGACCAATCTGAATTCGCCGGTCCTGGGTATGCCTGTTCTGCCATATTCTGCCTTTACTATAAATTGAGTATTTGATCCTATTAATTCTGTAATCCTGTAAATCCAATGACCATCAACAAACTCGAAATTCGGATCTTCGCTTATCAGGAACTTATTATAAGATTCATAATAACTGTCAGGCATTACCAAACAATATGCTTTCTTGTTGATCCATACATTCTTTAATTCGTAACCTTCTTCAGGAACAAAAGCTACGACTATTGCTCCGTCATCGTCTATTACAGATGTCGGAACAAGTATCTTACCTTCATTTTCATAATATGGATCTTTTTCATCAAGAACACTCTTTTCAGCAGAAACCGTACCATTTCCATTAACCGTCGTCTCGATCATCACATTATCATGATCGTTATGAATCTCATCATAAGCGCACCAATTAACATATACTGTAAAGCCGTTTTTTGAAGTCGGGGTAAATGTAAACTGGTCATCAGTAACAACGATATTGTTATCCCCGTCGACTTCTGTTGAATAAAAGAAAGTCTTCCCGTCGTAGATTTGAACGATACGCTTTAGTCCAATTCTCGATTCAGGTGCATGAAGCGTGAAAACAAGCGGTTCACCAACAGTGAACGTTTGTGGGTCCTCATCTTGATAACGCGGATCTATAATAGTGCCATTAACGTCAACATAGCGATCCATTTCTCCATTAACTATTTTAAACTGTCTATATTGGACTTTAAATGTTCCCGCATCCGGATCATCATAACCCGGATCATCAGGCATACCATCGTCAGCTGTGAACTCCATATAAAGCCAGCTGTCATAGAAATTATCATTATTCAGAGTTATCGTTATTCCGCCGTCGACTTCATCGATACAGTCAATATATTCAAAAGCTTCATCCAAGTCATAATAGTTGAAATCAAACATAATCTCAGCAATTTCATGACCTTCATCAGGAGTAACGGTGATAACAACGCCGTCTTCAAGACAATCCTTGTCGATCCTGTATCTTGTATGATCATCGTTGTGGGGTTCAACATAGAACTCTCCTGACGGAGCAACGTCATAATTTATTGAACCTTTACCCTCTATATCTAAACAAAAACTGTTATCATCGGAACTTAAAGCATCAAACTCACACCAATTGATGCAGACAGTAAATCCGTATGGATAATCTGGAGTATAACTGAAAGTATATTCCGAACCGTTTTCTGTAAGTTCAGGATACTCACTCGTACGGCCATTATTACTGATAATCTGAACTTCAGGAGTCTCTCCCGCTCTTTGCTCAGGAACCGTAACTACAAAATCGATTTCTTCATCCGCATCATATGAATAATATGTTGAATCATAGATATCTTTGCCATTAGCATTCAGGAATGCGCCACCATCAAAGAATTTATACTGGGCTTTAAAGAAGCCTGAAGCATCAAACATATTTGAAACGATCCACTTGTCACGAACAGGATCATAAAAAACCTGACGTTCAACCTCAGCGTTATCGATCTCGACCAGTTCATCATTATAATCCGTTGTATATACAGTAAAGTTTTCTATACTGCTGGACCAGCCGGAAAAATCTATACAAGCACCTGCACCGCCAATAATCTTTCCTTCGGGACCGACAACTCCTGTCGCAAAATCGTCAAGCTCAAGAGTATTAACTCCAAACATACTATTAGATACGCCTTCGATGTCAAGCGTTCCGTCAACAATAATATTTTTCCCAACACTTATAACCGTACCTCTTAAATCTTCATTATCGGAAAAGCTTTCATATGACCCAATAGTCAATGTTACGCCTTCCGGAATTACGAGATTATCAAACTTGAAAGGGTTTTCGGAAAGACGGTAATCTGAAGTAAATGTATATACATCATTTTTACCGACAGCATTGAAATAATCCTCAATGGATACAAAATCAAATTCACCGGGATAGGCAGGAGATTCATCCTCAAGAGTAGAGAGAGTTAATTCATCCGATACTACCTTTCCTCTTCCAGCAAGTGTGAATTTGTATTCGTCGGAGAGGATGTCATCTGTGGAGGCATTTACTATTCCGTTATTGACAAAGAGTCTATAGTCATCCTCCTGAAGATCGTATGTACCCCCGTTTACAAAGACCGCAACCTTATATGCATTATCCGGTATCTCTTTTCCGATACCGCCTACATCGCTATCTACATCACGATAGAGATAATAGACATCATTTTCGTCAGCTCTGACCACCAACGCGTTGATCGGCAAAAAGCCGACGACAAGAACGACCGCTAAGGCCGCTGCAAATGAATGCTTGAATTTGTAACTCATAGAGACCTCCTTTGCATTCGTACGTTAGATTGTTTAAGGAATGTATACAGATGATTTTATCAGCAATATGTCATTATTATTACAAGAAAGAAGAAAATTTTGATTTTTGTAACACTTTATTTCCATTAGAATCCTATCCTTAAGACAGGCAAAAGAACGTTATTGAGCAATATGCAAGTTGGCCGTTCGAAACTGCAATAACAGCATGACAAAAAAGCACCATATTTCACAGAAACATGGTGCAGATCAGTTTATCTTTGATTGGCTTCAAACAGAGCAGTGCCTGCAGTTCTTATTCCGGTACTCTACCGCTGAAAGGATTCTTGCAGATTCCGAGCGTGTCAAAATCGTATGCCCTGCCGCCGATCACGTAGTCTTCGACACCGCATACCTTCTTGCCGTTACGGTCGATATAGCTCCATGCATATCCGTCCTCATACCAGAAATAAGGTTCGGTGTCATATTTTCGCTCGTACCAGCCGGTGATCTTCCTGCCGGCATAAGGATTCTTGCATACGCCGTTCGAATCGAAGTCATAACCCTTGCATCCGATTTCATAGTTATCGGCAGACGCGACCATCTCGCCGAGCCTGTTGAAATAGTACCAGTTATTGTTGTACTTGAACCAGCGGTCCTTATAGAGTGATCCGTCGGATGCGGAATAATACCACTTTTTGTGATATCTGTACCATCCCGTAACCATCTCGCCGCTTTCTTTGAAAAGATAGATATCCCAGTCAACGGAATACCCGTCCTCATCGTATGTATCGTAGAAAAAATACATCTCATCCGTGCAGGCGTAGCCCGGACCGTTGATGCCCTTAGCGAAGTCGATACAGTCCGACTCAAAGAAATACCACTTATTCTTTATCTTCTGCCAGTCAGACAGCGCATGGCCGTCAGCATCGAAATAATACCAGTTGGTATATTCGTATTCGCCGGGACCGTAATACCATCCGTCCGTCCTGTAATGGCCGTCACCGTCAAAGTTGTACCAGGCTTCTTCCGACTCGTCGAAATAGAACCCGTAAGTCATAACGGCATAGGCATCCTGGAACTCTTCTTCGGTATCAACAAGAGTTATGTCCTCATCATTGAAGTGATACAATTCGCCACCGACTTTCCGCCAGCCCGTATAAGCCGCACCGTCATCGCCGACGAAACGCCAGATCTTCTTGTCCTTATATTCGGCCATTACATCTTCGTAATCGGGATTTAATTCAACATATTCATCATAGTATTCGTCTAACTGATAATCGCCGCAGGAAATCCATTTGTGGGTTTCCATAACGCCGTTCTTTCCGAAATGATAGAGCTTGCCGTTTATCACTTCCCATGTATCCATGAGAGTATAGCCGTCTTCGTCAAAGTAATACCATTCGTTATCGATGAGCTTCCAGGACTTCTTTACGTATTCGGTATCAGAAGTGTAGTAACGCCATCCGTCTTTATAGTTTCCCAGCCAGCCGGTCGTATCCGCAACTGCGGATGAAGATACGATCGAGAGCACCATTGCTGCCGCAAAGCCTGTTGCCAAGATCTTTCTGATCCCCATACTGTAAATCTCCTTGCATCTAGAGTTATAACATTATACCAAAGTGCGAAAAACGGTCTTCTCCGCCAATGATCACAGAAACTTATACATCCTTACACAATCGAAATCTCCGCTCTTGATAACACTGTCGTCCCCGTGGACAAACCCAAGTTTTTCATAGAACCCTATGGCCTTCAAACGGCTGTCAATTATGATCTTTCCGTAACCGAGTTCTCTTATCCACTGTTCAGCTTCCAATACTGTCTTCTGCCCTAACTTCTGACCGCGGTATTCGGGCAGCACGACAAGACGCCCAAGTATCACACTGTCAGCGCCTGCTTCATAGAAGCGGCATGTCGCCACGGGATATCCGTCATCTAAAAGAATGATGTATCTCGTTCCGTCGCAGTCATGTTCATCGAACTCATCCCTGAGCGGAATGTGATGCTGACGGTTCATTCCCTGAACACGGACCGAATAAGCTCCCGCTCTCTGCCACTCGGCCTCACCCCGCATTACTTCTACCACAAACACCTCCAGGCTTACCCGAATACAGAATTAAAGACACTGTAGTTGCTCAGATCATTCGGACTGCAGTAAACTGCGAACTCAATCACCTTGAAATACTTTCCGTACTTACCTACGGCTATTCTTGCGGCTTCCGCGGCAACTTCAGGAGGATTGCGGAACGCGCCGCATCCGAATGCGCCGAGGATAACCGCCTCACATCCTTCTATAGCCGCAACTTCCAACATCCTGCTAAGCCTTTGGATATGTATTTCTTTAAGAGCTTCATTGCCAATCTCAGCTCTCTGATCCCCGTCAGAAGGGTTAAATCTGTTAGTGGGATCTGATCGCAGATTTGGTGCTGCACATGTGATCACATCAACGCTGTACCATTCCTTTTCAGGCATCATCTCAGGCAGAGCCGTATCAGTCTTGAAGACGACAACTCCTGGCGTGTAGATGATATCCCCGTTATGGAGCGGATCGCCCGTTTTCCTGTGCGGCGTGTAGAATCCGTTCCACATTTCCTTAACATCAAGACAAGGATACAGAGTCGAGCATCTGCAAAGACACTCTTCCTGCGCTCCCGCACCTCTTACGACTCCGCCGCCCGGATTCGTGGATGACGCAAAATTATGAACTGCAGTCTTGAGTCCCTCCTTTGAGTATTCCGAAGCCGCCTCAAAAGATCTTTTACGAGATACGACGATCTTCGTATCGTTTTCGTTAAGTACCGAAGGATCAAATCCGGTCGCGTCTTTCTCGAGTATCAGCTTCTGTCCGCGGACAGACCGTTCCACAGCAGTCTTAAGAGATGCATCATTCATATAATGCAAACGCGTATCTTCAAAGACTTTCGCCCTTGCGTCTCTGTCACTCCAATCCATATGCGGTTCTCCTATACATCTGATATGAATTAATTATAGCAAATAATAAAAGACCGAAGACTTTGCCTCGGTCTCTTAATTATTTCGATTCTGTCAAAACAAATCTTGCTGGATCTTAACCAACTGCGATAGGTCTCCCCTCATTGGGATTTGCGCATTCTCCGCTGGGATAGAAATCGTATTCCAGGTCCTCTATCACGAAACCTACCACGTTGCTTACCATGAACGGGCCATCGAAATAATAGAACTTGTCACCCTTCTGGAGCCAGTCGTCATAGACAAGCGAACCGTCGGAATTTGCATAGATCCAGCGTTTCTCACCGTCGACCATGACAGAATACCAGCCTGTCAACATCTCGCCCGAATCTTTAAAGTAGTACCAGACATCACCTAACAGAAGCTCTCCTGTTACCATCGAGCCGTCATATTCATCGAAGTAATACCACTTGCCGCCGATCTTCTTCCAGTCATTCTTTACGTATTCGGTATCAGACGTGTAATAGCTCCAACCGTCTTTATCGTTACCGCGCCAACCGCCGCCGTCAGCCATAGCCGTGGCAGGCATAAAGCTCATTATCATTCCCGCAGTCATGGCTACTGCCAGGATCTTCTTTAAACCCATATTTGACCTCTTCTGTTTGTAAAAATTCTTTGATTAGCAGAGTGTTGGCAAAACAACATATAAAAGGACTATCTCGTTTTGTTTTGAGATAGTCCTCTGTAAATACTTGATAGATTCTCTATCCTTAAGCCGGATTTGCTCTTCCGCTCGGATTCGTGCAGACCCCGTGACTGTCAAAGTCATAATACTTGCCGTTGATCTTCATATTGGTCCTGTTGCATACCATGCCGGCACCGTTAAAATAATACCATTTGCCGTTCTCGTTAAGCCATTCCCTGTAGTACAATTTGCCGTTGGCCCTTGCACAATACCAGTAACCTTTATAATCCTTATACCAGCCGGTTACCATCTGTCCGTTAGGCTTGAAATAGTAATAATCTCCGTCGATGTAAGTGAATCCGTTTTCGTACATATCTCCGACATCTTCATCGAAATAATACCAACTGCCGTCGATCTGATGCCATTTGGTATACGCGCGGCCGTCAGATGCAAAATAGAACCATGCGGTTACGCTATCGGTAAGCTTCAGTTCGTACCAGCCGTTCCTCTTATATTTTCCGTTTCCGTCAAAGAAGTAGATATTATCATTATTGTCGGTCATCCATCCGTAACGCATGGCTCCGTAACGGTCCTCGTTGTTATAGAGGATCAGATCATTTAGAGCATCACCGCTGTTCTTGTTTTTGTCGACGAACTCATCAAAGAAATACCACTGTCCGTCAACAACCTTCCAGCCTGTATATGCCGCGCCGTTCGCACCGACATATCTCCACATCTTCTTGCCTTTATAGTCTCTATGAAAGATAACATCGACATCTTCGACCTTAACAAGATTTACGTCATCATATGCGATCCACTTGTTGGTATCCATGGCACCGTTTCCTGCGAAATGATAGAGCTTACCGCCTATCTTTTCCCAACTGTTGACTACCATCGCACCGCTCTCATCAAGGTAATACCAGGTCTTATTCTCTTCAAGCCAGCCCGTCTTCATGTATCCCGAAGCGTCGAAATAATACCACTTGCCGCCAATCTTCTTCCAGCTGTTCTTTACATATTCGGTATCACTGGTGTAGTAACGCCAGCCGTCAGCATTACTTCCCTGCCAGCCGGTTGTTGCAGCCAAAGAAGTTGTCGGGATAAATGTCATCATCATGCCTGCAGTCATCGCAACTGCCAGGATATTTTTAATACGCATACTCAATTCTCCTTATTCTCAATAATTTTTTCAATGGAATCCGGGAGCCGCAAAAGGCAGCTCCGGAATTTTATAACTCAGTAAAGATCCTTATGTTAAAGTGGTCCTTCCGCTGTAAGGATTTTTACATACGCCATGACTGTCAAAGTCATAATACTTGCCGTTGATGTAGTAATTATTCTTATTGCATGTCATCACGCCGATACTGCCGAAGTAATACCACTTGCCGTCCTCTTCGTACCATTCATAGGCATAAAGAGCACCATTATCCCTGGCCAGATACCAGCGGCCGCTCTTATCCTTATACCATCCGGTGATCATCTGACCGTTTTCTTTGAAGTAATAAT
>Ga0247611_10002771_pt1 | contig 27273 bp, 36 predicted proteins | sample 177DNAGHGhighgp2_FD_192422 | JGI IMG/M metagenome (GOLD analysis project Ga0247611, IMG submission 192422) | Sheep rumen microbial communities from Palmerston North, Manawatu-Wanganui, New Zealand - 1770 DNA GHGhigh gp2 | ecosystem: Host-associated > Mammals > Digestive system > Stomach > Rumen... | reverse complement strand
TTTTTTTTTTTTAAAAAACATAAAAAGAAAAAAAAAAAAAAAAAAAAAAAAAAAAAAACAAATAAAAAAAAAAAAAAAAAAAAAAAAAAAAATAATCTTTTCCGTTTCGGCACCGAGGCGGATTTTTTCGCGTTCGCGGGCACTGGCTTATACTTTGACACCTCCAGGCGGGAAGCGGCGCGCGACCCGCAAACGAGGGTCTTTCCCCGCGTAATATATACGTGCGTGCGTATGCGTTACGCTTTGACACCAGCCGTAGCCGATTTTGTGCGATTTGCGGGGCTTTCGTGTGTGGGGTGGTACAAGTTACCATGTGGAGAGAGAAAACGCGCCAAACGCGAAATTTTGCGTAAAATTTGGAAATGTGCAAATTTTGTTGTATCTTTGCAGCCCAAAATAAAAACGTAAGGATATGCAGAGAAAACACCAATACAAAAACGAGGGTGCGGAGGCGCGAGAGCGTGCGCACCAATTCGGGCAACCTGGAGCTAATCCCCAGGGCAACCCCGGCGCCGCCGTGGACGTGCGCAAATTCTTGCGCTGGGCGGAAACGGAGGCAACCGAGGAGGAATTACGTGCGTACGCAGCCGATAAGTCAAACCCGTACCTTAAGCGCCGGACGTGCGAGCTGATCCTAAACAAGCTGCGAAACGTGCGCGACCTGGCGGAGGTAATGAACCAAACCCACGGGCTACCGAAACAAGTAATCGAGCAAACGAACCTGCCGGAGGTTAAGATAGTACTGGAGTAATCTATGACGCTGGAGATTTCGCTAAATAAAAAGATAGCAACCTACCTGGAGCGGAGGCGCCCGCTTATGGCTTTGCAGGGTGCGCGGCGCGCTGGTAAGACATACACGGCTTGCCAGTGGCTTTTGCTAAATGCGTACAATGACGGGGACGTGGTACTGGTTGCAAGTATGACGAACGAGCAAGGACGCCGCGGAGCGTATGAAGATTGCCAAAACATACTGCGGAGCTGGGGAGAGTTTGGCGGGCTTTTCGACGTTTACAAATCCCCGCGCAAGATAGAGTGCAAGCGTAACAATACGACCAGCGGGCGGGCTGGCGTTTTGGAGTTCGCGAGTTTCGACGATCCCGAAACGGCAAAGGGTAGCGCGTGTGACTGGGTATTTATGAACGAGGCAAATAAATTTACTTTGCAGCAATACCTTGACCTGGCGGCAAACGCTCGCAAAGGCGTAATTATCGACTACAACCCAAACCAGCACTTTTGGATAGATGACCAGCTACCAGCGGAGGAGATACTACTTTGTAGCTGGGAGGATAACCGAAAGCACCTAACGGAGGCGCAGCTGGCGTATTTTCAAAAGCTTTATGATAACGCGCACCGTCCAGGTGCAACGGCGGCGGACTGGTATTATTATCATGTTTACTACCTTAACCAGTACTCCGACCTGGCGGGGGATATTTTCACGCCAGCGGTAATACGCAAGTGCGAGCCGGACGCGGTGCCCTGGGCGCAATTACGTAACCCGGTGGTATTTGGCGATCCGTCCGCGCTTGTGGGTGCAGACTGGTTCCCGTTGACGCTATCCGCTTGCGCGCCGGACGGTACTATTTACGTAATAGATGCGGATAGCACGAACGAGGGCGGAAAGGCGGAGCGATGCGGAGCTATAGAACGAATGCTGGGACGCCTGGATAACACGCGGGTATATATTGAGAGTAACGGCTATATAGGCCAAAGTTTCATCGAGTACGCCCGCGGGGATAATCCGCAAGAAAAGCCGCCGCGCCCGCTCCAAGTGGAGGGATGGTGCTCGCGCGGGGATAAATTCGAGCGTATACTGGCGGCTTACGAAACGATACGCGATCGGGTGGTATTTGTAGAGCAACCGCGCCTGGCTGAATACCTTAAACAAGTGTACGAGTTTGCGCGCAAGTGCCCCCACGATGATAATATAGACAATATAGCGAGCGTTACGCGTTTACATAAATTTATCGAACAATAAAAAAAATAATTGCGTAAAATTTGGAGGTATGCAAATTTTGTTGTAACTTTGCCGCCAAATTTGAAAATATGAGAATAATTGACGAAATAAAACGGCGCTTTTTCCGGGCTGGCGAGGTTATAAACTGGTGGGGTTCGCGCTCCTGGTTTGATAACTGGGGATTTTGCAAAAATAAATTTGCCGATGTAATTTGGTACAATATCTGCGATATACTTACCGATTTAATTGAGGACGTCAAATTACAAAACGACGCTGGTACTGACGCGAGCCTGCAAAAATATATAGCTTTTAAGGTTTTCGTATATACCCACGGAAAGCAGGTGCTGCAGCGTCTTTTTGACGAGGGTTACGTGGTAATCGGTTACAATTTTAATACGTCCGTTTTTTGGCAAATGCGCGAGAGCGAGTACGAAAAAATTTCTGCGGACGATGCGACAATAGTAAGGCCTAAAAACCCGGATGAGGTAAGGGCTTACGTTATGAAAAGTTCCACGTATGTAACCTATGCAAGAGCGACCGCGCTATTTGTAAGGGTTTCCTGGATTTCCTGGATGACGTATTAAACGCGAGCGCTACGGTATCCAAACGTTTAGGCGCCGTTGTAGTGGCAAGTCCGAAAAATCTAACGAACGCCCCCACGGCTACAGTACTAACGAAGGAGCAAAAAAAGGAAATGGAGGAGGAAATGCGACGCGATTACGGAGCGCTATCTAACCAGTCAAACCTTATGCTTTTGCCGCGCGAAATGAGCTGGCAAGTTATAAACCTGGCTGGGCTTGAATTGCGTATGCAGGAAAAAGTAAAAACGGCTATCCTTGCGATCGTAGACCGTATAAAAATCCCGGCTAACCAGGTGGCGATTATTGACGCGCAAGGTAACAAGCAGCTGGCTAACGGTAGCGAAATACGCGAGGGGGATAAATTGAAATATAAAACTTTCCGGCGTCTTTTTGAGCGCACGTTCGTAGATATGGCACGCGAGTACGGTATACGTATATCTTACCAAATCGACGGAGAGCCTATCGGAGAGAGTAGCCAGGTAGTAGCACAATAAAAAAAACTATACAATTATGGAGAGATACGTACAACCAATTCGCAAGAGCGACGGCTTTAAAAAGCAATCGCACATAGTACGCGATACCGTTTTAATCGGTTCCTGGGAAGATACACAAAAGATACCCACGGAAACGTTACGCAAGTGGACAGACGAACCGGATAAGCTTGACGGCCTTATTATTAAGGGCTACGAAATGAAATGGAACGAAACCAACGAAAACCGGGAACGTTACGACGATACCGCTTTCGCTGATTTTATCCAGTCTTATTTCGTGGACAAAGGTTTTAATATGCCAGTAGATATTAACCACGAGGGCTGGCGTAACTGGTTCGCTTATTGCGGTCGTGTTCTTTATATAGAAACCAATACGGTAGGCTTTTATTTCGTTATTTACGTACCGCGCACTTACCCGGATTATAACCGCCTGGTATGGGCTTTGCAAAATGGTATTATCCAGGGCTTTAGCAAAGAGGGTTACGTAGACTGGAACGATTACGACCCGATATATAACGAGGACGGCACTTTTGCTTACGAGCAAATACATAAAATTCGTGTTGTAGCCGTTTCGCTGGTAGCCACCCCGGCAAACGGGTTGCCGTTTGAGCAAATGCGAGTAACTACTAACTCGCTTATTTTCGAGGATAAGCGAGAGAATAAAACCGACAATCCTACGAAGGAGGATTTTTAAGTATTAACCAAAACACAACAAAACAATGAAAAAGAAATTACAGAAAGTAATCGACGCGATTAACGCGCGATTAGTTAAAAACACGCTTTCCGATGACGCCCGCGCAATGTGGGAGGAGGTACGCGCTGCGTTTGAGGCTTTAGCCGAGGACGGTCAGGAGCACACTATTACCGAGCTGGCTGACCAGTTCGAGCAAATCAAAGCCAAGTACGACGCCCAGGATGAGGAAATCGCAAACCGCATCCAAAAGGTACGTGACGAGGTTATGGCTATGGTTAAGGATACCAAAAGCGTAAAGGATAAATTTACGCCGGAGGTACGCCGTGCTATCGCTAACGCTATCCACTCCGCTCATAACCTCAAAGAGGTAAAGGAGAATATCGCTGCGGTATGTAAGGAAAACGCTATCGAGGTACGCACAAAGCGTGACAGCGTTTCCGGTTTGAGTTACGCGGAGATTATCGATTACGCCCTCCAGCTTAAGCAGGAGAATAACGACGAGATTTTCGACGCGCTCTACAAAACCAACCGCTCCAAGTTCTTCTACGGGGAGCTTGACCCGACGAACCCGGCAAATATCGCAAAGCAGCACACGAAAGGCCAGCAAAAAGCCGAGCAAGAGCTGGCTGTAGAGGGCAAATCCTTAAGCACCGCGTATATCTACAAACTCCAGTCTTTAGCTCACGAAGATTTGGACGATGCGCGCGAGGCTGGCGAGGAGGCTCGCTTACTGGCTGATATTCGCGAAGAACTGATGCGCGCGGTTAAGGGTTTGGCGGTTCGCGCTATTCTCGTAGGCGACGCTTACAACCCGAGCGGCTCAAAGGTTACGGTATTTGAAACTATCGGTACCAAGACCACAAGCGACCTCTTTACGACCGTCGTAAGCCCAGCAACCGCAAACACTCCGACTATTGCGGACCTACGTAAGGCCGCCGCAAAGGTTAAGACGGAGCGTAAGTTGGCAGTAATGACCTCCGACCTTAAGCTGGCGCTTTCAGCTCGTCCGAGCGGAGCCGATACCCACTTCTACACCGACGAAGAGTTTGCCGCTCAAATCGGAGTAGACAGAGTTATCACAAAAGATTTCATCGGCGACGTAAGCGGTTTGCACGCCGTAATCTTTGACCCGGACGAGTACTGGGTAAAAGAAAAGAACGTAATCGATACGGCTTTCCCGGAGTTCCGCGACAACCGCCAGGGCTATATTTACGAAATAAATATGGGTGGAGCGATCCACGGCCTGGAGAGTACAGCAGTACTGCGTGGCTAACCAACCGAACGGAAACGGGGAGCGTTCCACGTGGAACAATCCCCGCCCGTTTAGGGAATTACGAAAGTATTAACTAACAAGATTTTAACAAATGACAAAGCAATGGTACCAGGAGAACGGTTACGAATTAAGTAGCCTTATAAGCGACAACGCTATAGCTCGTGCAGAGCGTGACGTAACCGATGCGTATATTACCCCAATAGTGGGCAATGCCGAAAACGTAGACGAGGAGGTATTGCAGCGAGCAAAAGGTAATCTCGCCTTTCTGCTGATACTACAGCGTACTATTTTTGCCACTCGTGCCGGGGCAAAGGTTAAAACCGGGTATAATTCGCAAGACGCGGACGCCTGGGGAAAGCTCCAGCAAGAGGCCTTCAGTTGCCACCTGGCAATAGAGGCGCTCAAAAGAGAGCCGGGCGTAAACGTTGACGCGCAAGTTACTGATATTTGTAAAATCTATTTTAAAACTAATTTTTTCAATTTATAAGATTATGGCTTCTTGTGTCGGAAATATCGCAGGAAATATCGGCCTAAATTGCGATAACCCTATAGAGGGTGGTTATACTGGCCGCGGCGTACTTATCCCTATGGAGGCAGTACCCGTTCTTACTAAAAACGCACAAAATCCCCGAATTATTGAGGATATCTCTCTCGCCAGCGGCGCGAAAGTGGTAAAGGTAGATAACGAGGGCAGCGCTCCGTTTGACGGTTCTTCCACTACTGGAAACAATGACGCCGGATACGTTAAGTTTACGAAAGTAATCTCGGTGCGTATGCCGGAACGTGGTGCCGATTTTGCGGCAAAGGTTGTAGAGCCGCTGGTAAAATCCGGTCGTGGCTTTATCGGTATCTTTGAGAAAGTAGACCGGGTAGGCGATGGCTCGTTTGAGGTAATTGGCGCGCAGTCCCCGCTTAAAGTCGTAGACCCCGCAACGGTTACGCGTACAGATACCGCCAGTGGTGGCGGCGCCTGGGTTGCGAATTTGCAATCGTCGGAGGTATACGCTGAAAGCGTACTCTTTGATACCGACTACGCTACAAGCCTGGCAGCTTTCGAGGCTTTGTTGGCTTTGGCGTTCTAAAGTAAGTCCCGCGGTAAAAACGCCGCGGGGCGTGCTTTTCTTTGATTTGTGAGCGTTTTATAAGTTATGTGGTACAAGTTACCACGCAAACAATTTAAAGCGCTTAAAACGAAAATTAAGTAAAAAATTTATTTCTAATTATGAAACCTATTTATAAATCTTTAGCGCTTGCGGCTATGACGCTGCAAGTATCGGTTAGCTTGCAGGCGCAAGTAACTGACGGGGAAAATATCAACGAAACCCCGATACCCGCAGAGGTACTGGATAGCTTACGTGTTGAGCTCGTAGCTCCTAACGTATCCGGCGCTCGCGACCTTATTAAAAGCGGGGAGTGCACGGTAAGCGATAACGCGTTAAGTATCACGCTGAACGCCGGAGACTGGCTCAAAGGCGGCGTATATCGTCTGCAGGTAAGTGCTACCTTTGGCACGCAAACGCAGGTTATTTACGCCCTGGATATTACCGTACCGCGTTACGGTTCGCTCGCAAGCGAGCCGCAGGAGTACGAGGACACCGTGACGGTTGTTTCGACGTACGGAGACGGTGACAAAAGCGGCGCAGATGCAACCGTGTACGCAAAAGACGGGGACGGAAACGCGCACGTAACTACTCCGTTAAGTATTGGTAACGGAGTAGCAACAGGCGGCGGCTCTATAGCGAGCGGTAACGTCGTAGGAGAGGGCGCGAGCATTCAATCAACAGGCGAAGGCTCTATAGCGAGCGGTAACGTCGTAGGAGAGGGCGCGAGCATTCAATCAACAGGCGAAGGCTCTATAGCGAGCGGTTACGCCGGAGATGGCGCGAGCATTCAAGCAACAGGCAGCGGCGCTATAGCGAGCGGTAACGTCGAAGAAGAGGGCGCGAGCATTCAAGCAACAGGCAGCGGCACTATAGCGAGCGGTTACGTCGGAGATGGCGCGAGCATTCAATCAACAGGCGACGGCGCTATAGCGAGCGGTAACGCTAACGCTACTTACGGAAACGTAGAGGCGAGCGGACAGGCGTCGCAGGCTTTCGGTATCGGCGTAAAAGCAACGCAAGACGGCCAAATGGCAGTCGGCAAGTGTAACGTAGTGGACGATGACGACACGTTCGCGTTTATCGTCGGAAACGGTACAGACGACGAAAACCGCAGTAACGCTTTCGCGGTTACGAAATCCGGCGGACTGGCTCTCTTTGAGGCAGACGGTACGCCCGTAATCCTTGACGCTGCAAAACTTAAGGCGCTCATCGCGAGCTTATCCTAATGGCAACTGAAAAGCGTACATTGCACCCCCTTATGTGGGCGGTAATCGGACTGACGGCGGCAAGTGTAATCTTGCTGCTCGTCGGTTTGCTTTTGCCTCCGCAAGGAGAGGTGCATCCGTCCTTGCTTAAGGGGCTGGCTATAATTACGGCGGATATTGCGTTGGTAAATTTCGCTTATGCTATCGTAAGTAACAAAGTTGCTACTTTCAAGTATGGAAAGACCACTACAACGGTAGGTAGTCGTAACTCTAAAAAGGTATGAGAAAAATAACCGAAATAATCATACATTGCGCGGATACGCCGGAGGGTCGCGATAACAAAGCGGCGGATATACGACGCTGGCACAAAGCGCGCGGTTTTAACGATATAGGTTACCACTACGTAGTAGATTTGGACGGCACTATAGAACCAGGGCGCGACGTGGAGATAGCAGGCGCGCACGCTAACGGACATAACGCTAAAAGTATCGGCGTTTGCTATATAGGCGGGGCGGATAAGAGTATGAAACCAAAAGACACGCGTACGGACGCGCAAAAAACCTCGCTGCGGCTACTGCTTAAGTACCTGGTACGAAAGTATCCGGGTGCAAAGATTTACGGCCACCGCGATTTCAGCGCTAAACCGTGCCCGTGTTTTGACGCTAAAAAGGAGTACCAGGAGCTATGCGAGTAATACGATTTTTTTCCGTAATACTGATATCGGTAGTTTTGACGGCTTGCGCGCAAACGCGCACGGTAAAGGTTACGGATTACCGCGACCGGGTAGTTACTGATACCGTGGAAAAGTTACGCGTGGATAGCGTGTACGTAGCGCGCTGGATAAAGCAAAAAGGCGACACTATTATTTTGCACGATACGATACTAAAGTATCGGGTTTTGCACGATACGGAAACGGTTAAGGAATACGTGCATGATAGTATACCGTACACGGTAGAGGTAACGAAAGATGTACGCAAGCGTAACTGGTACGACCGCTTTACAAGCTGGGGCTTTTGGATTTTGGCGCTATTACTTTGCGCCCGGATAGCCTGGTGGGCTTTCAAAACATTTTACTTACGTAAGTAATTAAAGGCGCGCGGCGTTCCTGGCGTTTTTCGCGATTTGCGACGATTTTAGAGCCTGGGTGGTACATTTTACCGCCTGGGCTTTTTGATGCGCTTAAATTAATTTTTTGCGTAAAATTTGGATATATGCAAATTTTGTTGTAACTTTGCCGCCGCAAAGTTAAATTTTTATGGTTATGAATTACGACGAAATCAAAAACAAGCTGCGTGAAATAGTAGATACTACAGCCGCGGCGTTAACGCCGGAGCAAAAGGCGGCGCTACGAGAGTACGCAAAAACGTACGGGGTAGAGTTTAAGCCGAAACCCCGCTGCGTAAGTTGTTACCACGATGCAGCTATGGCTATTTGGGAGCGCGTCAAAGAGCAGGAGGCGAAAGAGATCGCGCCGGAGGATACGCGTAAGTATATCCTTAAGCCCGGTGTGGATGTTTTTTTCGGTTCTATCCGAGTAAATGATATAACGCTAACGGATACGCTTGCAGAGCAAATCCTAGCGCGTGGTTTTAACCGCAAATACTTTATAAAATGCGAATAACCGAGCGAACACTTTACGCCACTATTAAGCCCGTAGAAAAGTACTTCCGGGAAAATATGGAGGCCGAGATAATGCGAGCCGCCGAGGGAAAGTTTGGAGGTATGTATGACCTGGAGTTCGCTACGTTTTGGGCTTGCGCCGGAGGGGATTTTTCTAACCTGGGGGATATGCGAAACCCAACCGTTTTGCAAGTGTACTGGGTTAAGCGCTTTAATAAGTTCGTGGAGGAAATAACGCAAGCCCTTAAGGGTTTGACGTTAAACCCCACGGCAGAAGAAAGCAAAGCAGGGCAAGGGCTTTTGCAAGTTACCTGGGGAGAAAGCATCCTTATTTTTCTGCAGCAATTTTTCGGGCTTAAAAGCTACAAAGAGGCCGAAAAGATTACAATAGGCGAATTACTGATAGCAAAGCGAGCGCAGTATAATAAAGACCTTTTCCAACGCAAACTAGCAAATATACAACTGGATAAATTACGGAAAAAATGAGTATAATCGAAAAAATTAAGCAGAGCGTGGAACGCGCTACCGGGCTACCGTTCTACTATGACACGCCGCAAACTCTTAACGTTCGCCTGGATAGGGCTGAATTTCCTTGCGCCATGTTGCATATAATAACCAGCGGAGCCGTGCAAGATACTAATGGAATACTCCGGGAACGCCTTAACCTGGAGGTATTGTTTACCACTACCAGCCACCTGGATTTTGACGGTACGGACGTAGAAAATAACGAGCTGGACGTTATGAAGATGCACGCGTTTAAGTGGATCCTTTCTCTTTTCCGTTCGCGTACTTTGCGCCTGGTAACGCTTAACGGTACGAACCGCTACTACGCTACGGACGACGCTATTTATAGCGCTTACGGAGTTAACGTTACGCTTGAGGAAATCCAGGGCGTAACCGCGTGCGATTTTGAGCCCGAAAAGTAGCACTTTTATACTACCTTTAGGTAGTACTGCAAATTTTTCTGCAAATTTGCGATTTAAGCGCACGAAATAGTAAAAAGGTATAATTTACCAACTTAACAAAATAAACCCGTCAAAACGCAAGAAAATGGCTAATACACTGGAGGATGATATTATACGGATACTTTCCGATACGCGCGACAAAATACGCGCTAATATGGAATCGCAAAAGGTTAACGCTTCCGGGCGTACGGCCGCGAGTATACGTGTAGAGCCTTACGAGGGCGGCGTTAAGCTCGTAGGTGGTACGGATAGTGACCACAAGATAGAGGATTACCCGGCTATCCTTGGAACGCTGGACGCGTCCGACACCGCGCCTATACCCACACTAGAGGTGGGGCGCGTAGGTGGTAAAGTACCTCGCGGGTTCTATTATATAATAAGAGAGTGGAGCCGAGAGAAAGGTTTAAGTTTTTCCAGCGAAAGCGAACGCGGTACGTTTTCCTATTTTGTCGCGCGCAAAATCGCGCGGAGCGGTACCAAGCGCTCTATCGATCCTCTGGATATTTATAGCACCCCGGTAGAGGAGGCAAAGACAAAGATTAACGCAATACTTAAGGAGAGCCTATCTCGCACGGTACGCGCCGCCCTGGGCGGTTCTACCGTCAAAGGCTTAAAGGGAGCGTTTAACTGATTTTTTTATTTTTTCACGATTTTTGACGCGAAAAAATACTTATATACACATATATACACACGTAAACTAAATAAAAAAAAAAAAAAATAAAAAAAATCTATGGCAGAGAGTAGAGAGAGCACAATTTTGGACGTTAAACTGGACGCCGGAAAGGTTGCCCAAGATTTGCAGGATTTAATTACCCGTATCGCGGCGTTAAAAGCCCAGCAGAAAAGCTTAAACGAGGAAATTAAAGCAGGCAATGACGTGGACGGAAAGTACGCGGAGCAACTAATCCGCGTAAAAGACCAACTCGCATGGACGGAAAAGCAGGCGAAAGGCTTAAGCGCTACAACCAAATTATTAAACGCCGATACTTTGACGTACTCGGATAGTTTGAACGGCGAACGCCAAAAACTTGCAGATATGCAAAAGGCGTACGACCAGTTAGACCGTGCCCAGCGCGAAAGCGAGGGCGGTAAAGCTTTCCTGGAGTCCCTTAAAGCGCAAAGCGATGCTGTTAAAGGACTGGAGGAGAGTACGGGTAGAGCGCAACGTAACGTCGGTAACTATCCGAAAGTATTCAGTAAGGCAGAAAGCACGTTAGCAAAATTTGGCGTATCTTTGCAAGACTTACAGACGAAAGGATTAAAAGCTTTTAATGGACTTGGGCAAAGTATTAAAGCGTTTGGTAAGGCTTTTATAACTCCACCAGTAGGCCTTGTTGTTGGTATTTTAAGCGCTATAATGCTTGTAGTGCAAAAGGTATCCGCAGCGTTTAAGAAGAACGATGACGCTATGACCGCCCTACAAAAGGCTTTCTCTATCTTTAAGCCTATCGGGGAGGCTATCGGGGCGGTATTTAACGCCCTGGCTAATTCTATCGCTAAAGTGGCAGAGGGAGCGGCAAAAGCCGTCTCCTGGATAGTCGGAAAACTCGCACCCGGTTACAAAAAAGCAGCCGACGAGGCGCAAGCCCTTGTGCAAGCACAAGACGACCTCCAGGAGGCGGAGCGCAAATATACCGAAAACTCCGCAAGGCGTAACAGGGATATTTCAGCGTTACGCGCGGAGGCTATGGATAAGGAAAAGCACACGGCGGCAGAGCGTAAAGAGTTACTGGATCAAGCTATAGAGCTTGAAAAGGCGAACCTGGAGGAGGAGAAAAAGATAAAAGCGGAGCAGCTCCGTATACTGGAGGAAACGGCGCGCCGGGAACGTGACACCTCCGACGAAACAAAGGATAAAATCGCGCAAGCGCGCGCGGCTATGTACCAGGCGGAGCAAAGCTATTACGACGGCGTGCGAACGCTGCAAAAACAAAGGTCCAACTTTGACAAAGAGATAGCGAGCGAGCAAGCGAAAGCAGCAGAGGAGGCGCGCAAAAAACGCGAGGCGGAGGAAAAAGCGGCTGCAGAGGCAGAGCGTGAACGCCAGGCGAACGCTAAACAAATAGCACAAGAGGCGGAGGATTTCACTATATCTTTGATAGAGGACGAAACGGCGCGCACTATAGCAGAGCGTAAGATACAAGGAGAAAGAGAAATTCAAGCGTTAAAGCAAAGGCTGGAAACCGAAAAAAACCTAACGGAGGAAAGCCGGGAGCAATTGGCCGAACTGATTAAAGGAAAGCAAGCCGCCCTGGATGCAGAATTACAAAAAATGGCTACTGACGCGGCTAACGCTTTAACAGAGCAACAAATACAAGCAGAGCAAGAGCGGGCACAGCGTATACTAGAATACAAGCGAGAGCTTGCGGAAAGTGGTAGTGAGGAAGAACTGGCGATACAAAAGGAATTGCTGGATTTACAACTGGCGCAAGAACTGGAAAACGTAGAGCTTACTGAGGAGGAAAAGTATCTAATACGTGAAACGTTCGCGAAAAAGGCGGAAGAACTAGACAAAGAGTATCATGATAATTTAGTACGGCAAGCGCAAGACGCAAAGGCGGCGTATTATGATAGTCTTATGTCAACGGCAAAAACGGCAGGCCAAACGTTTGGCGCAATGTCCGATTTATTGAGTAATTACGGAGAGCAAAACCAAGATGCAGCCGCGGCGTCAAAGGCTTTTGGTATTATGCAGATTATAACAGACCAGGCTATAAGTATAGCAGACACGGCTAAAGCGATTACGGCGGCAGTAGCAGGTGCTACGGCGGCGGCGGCAGCTACAGGCCCCGCGGCTCCGTTTACTTTAGGAGCGTATATTGCTTCAATGGTAGGTGCAGTAATCGGGGCGGTTGCGAGCGTGGCGAGTACGATCGCGCAAGCGAGACAGCTAATTAGTGGATCCGGAAAAGACGCCGGAAAATTTGCGACTGGAGGCGTTATACAAGGTAATAGCTATAGCGGCGACAAACTTATAGCGCACGTAAATAGTGCCGAGGGTATATATACTCCGCTGCAAGCTAATAATATCCTACAAGAGATAGCCAATAACCCGGCTCGCGGCGGATTTGATTACGGAAAAATGGCAGAGGCGATGACGGTTGCGGTGGAGGCTATGCCAGCGCCAAATATGGATTACACAGAATTTAAAAGTTTTGAACAAGAAGTAATAACTTATAACGAAATCTCAAAAGTATGACGTACAGAGGTATATATTTCAACGGGTACCAAGGAACCGCTTATGGGTTACAATTTTGGTGCAATTTTTTCCCGAATAACTGGTGGCTAGCAGATAGGCTGCTGGTTCTTGTATACGTTCCAAGACCTAGCGCTGGAACTAGTGAGAAAATATGTTTACGCGTAAATAATTCGGGGTTGGGTACCGCTCCGTATAACGACGTACTGACTTACGAGCTGGATAGTAATAATTATTGTATTATAGATCTTACCGAAATAATGCGAACATATCCGCCCGCTTTGCATAGTATATACGTAACATATGGCCAGGAAAATGCACCGCAAGAGGACTGGGGTATGATAGTAAGCCAGGCTGCAAAAGGTTTAATAAATCCGGCGGGGGTAATTATTCCAAAACACCCGTTAGAAGATAATGGGGTTATTATTATGCCGCCGTCGATGATGTATAGAGGAGTAGTTATGTTTGAGTGGCGCGCTGATACGTCCGGCTGGAGGGTGGAGGAATTTGACGAAGATATGTCTCAAGATGTTTTTCCGCTAGATGAAAATCATCACGTTTTACAAGACTCCTCAATCCTAATATATATATACAAGGGTACTGGTGCGAGCCAGGTAAGTTATCCTATAAAATTGCGGGATTTGGATTGCGAAAAGAAGTACGCCGAGGTTGAATGGCTTTCGTTTAGTGGAGAATACCGTAGGCACGTATTTGAAGTACGCGACGCAAAGAACGAAACGGATAACACTTTGGCGCTTATGAACCTATCCGGAGAGTTTACAGAGATAAAGGGAAGAACGGATACGTTTAACTTATACCTAGACGGGTTAAACGCTTATGATATGTGGTATTATTCCGATATTATGCAAAGCAGTGAAGTAAGTGTAAGCTTGGACGGAGGTAGAACTTTCCGACGCGTAAGCGTTTTAACGAAAGGGATAGAAATACCAAATACAAATATATTTACCAATAAGTTAGAAATAAACGTAAAATGGCAAGAATATGATGCAGTTATTTTGTAATGGTAGGCCTTTGGATTTATACGCAAATTCCGTAGTACAATTTACGCAGGAAAATCCTATTTTTTCCTTTGATAATCTTAAGTGCGAGCGAACGACGCAACTAAAGATACCGAAAACGTCAACAAATGACGAAATTTTTGCCCTTGCGCGTGTACCAGCTACCAGGGGAGAGGGGATGCGTAGAAAGTTTGATGCAAAAATGATTTTAAGCGGTATAACAAAGGAGGGATACCTATACGTAAGCAATTACAACGGTAAGGATTATGCGGCTATTTTCGTAACTGGAGAATTTGTGGCATTACAAAGAGCTAAAGACGCCGGAAAAATTAAGGATATAATTACGCCAAATGTGACTACGTTATGGGGTAATCCAGTAGACGCCAATACGGCACGCACGGAGGTTTGGAAATGTATAAAGTATATGCAAGAAAAGCGTCCGCTACCTATACCTATACCAAGTTATAGGTTAAAGTACGTACTGGATGAATGCGCGGCCGCTTTAGGTTTTAATTTAAATTTACCGAGTGCAGTAAATTATTTGCGTATTATTCCGGCAAAATTAAAAGAGTATTCAGCAAGCGGACTTATTGCATCCCAGCCAAACACGGCAAGTTCTATAATGAACCAATTATTACAATATGACCGATTATTTGAGCCGTGCGAAATAGTTCTAAATAATGCCGTTGGAGAGTCGTATTACTGGCAGGATGCGGAAGCTGTGCACCAACCTGAGCAACGCGTAAATTTTACGCGCGTAGAGCAATACGGAAAACTGCAAGGTTTAAGGGCCAAAATGGATTTAATCCTAACGTTTAATAGTGACGCTGCGGGTTATTTTATTTATACAAATACGGAATTTGGGGAGCACGGCGGTTCTTCAACGGCTCCTGAACCGTATGGGGCTCCTTCCTGGGCATTGATTGCTAGCAACTTAGAGACTACCGAGGGCGCTTTAAGTGGCGGTTTTGTTTTTATTAACGGAATCGTTACCCGTTTTGAGAGGGAGCAATTAGCGCTGCCTAATCCCGATTATGAACAGGGAGAAAATAATAACTATTTTATTCCGGCAGGAACGGAGTTCACGCTTATAAATACCCAAGACGTAAAACCAGGTTTTACCTATTCGGAATTACAAGCAGCTCCTAGCGGTACAACGTTTAAAGCGTTTAAGTTTGAGGATAGTGCTGGACGTCCTTATAATATATATGGCCAGCCAGCTTATTCTTTAGAGGTGGATATACAGACGCAGAAAGCGCAAGAGAATGAATTAGTACAATTATATCCAAACCTGCCTGACGTTACTTTTGTCGACCTCCTTAAATTAGTATCTTATTTAACGGGTACTTTTATAAATTTTAACGATGCAAATAATACGATTACGTTTGAAAATTTAGACCTTGACGCTAGCGCTTTAGATATATCAAATAAAATAATATCTATACAAGAAATAAAGCGTACTTTTGCGGACTGGTCCCGGCGTAATATAGTCACGTTTACGCACGATGATACGTTATTTCAATCGGATTATATTAATATAGTGTACGAGATAGATAACGACACGATAAATACAGAGAATGAGATAGGCAAAATTTTTGCGTCGGAGGGTAGTATGTTTGGTTCTGCTATTTATATGCGTAATATGTTTGATAACATATCAAAGGATACGATTTGCAACGCCACCCAAGGTAGCGAATTATTGCAACGCGTTACGCTTGTAGAAAATAGTGCGATCTCCAGGCTATGTGCGAAAAGTACACAAGTAGAAATGACCGCACGCCTGGCTTTGCTTGAATACTACCAAATAAAACCAAATACTATAATATACGTAAACGGTTTAAGGTATATATGGACTAGCAGACAATGGGAAAAAGACGTCGTTAAGTTTACACTTGCGAAAATATAAAGCGTAAAATTTGGAGGTATGCAAATTTAGTTGTACCTTTGCGGCGGATTTGTTTGTTTCATAATACTTTCTTTTGGATGGGGTAGAGCGGTTCGCGTAGTGAGTACGCGGCCGCTTTTTTTATGTTTTATAGCATATTTTAGGGCTAAAAATGCTAAAAAATGCAAAAAAAATCAAAAAAAATGCAAAAAAATTACAAAAAAATTTGCATATATCAAAAAAATGTTGTACCTTTGCACCGAATTTGAAAAACAACCCAATAAGTAACCCAAAAAAATTAACAAGATTATGAACAAAAATTATTTGACAAAGAGCTACGGAGAAATCCAACTGAACACGGCAACGATAAACCGTAATTTTCGTATTAAAGTAAACGGTATCGTTAACGGCGTAAAGGTTAACAAACTGGTGGGCGTTAGTGGTTTGCTCGCAATCCTGGGCGGTTCTTGGGATAAGCTGGTTAAGTTCGTACTCCGCGCGTTCAATAATCTTACGGACAAGTGCGCGTGCAAAATATACGGCGGCGCTACCGTTACCTTTTACGCTAAATAATTAACCAAATAAACATCTAAAAGAATATGAAAGCTTTTAAAGGATTTTACAAAGACCTCACTTGTAGAGGCTTCCAGTACAAAGTAGGAGAAACGTACGAGGAAGAAAAGGCAGAGCTTTGCCGCGCTGGTTTTCACGCTTGCGAAAGCCCAGTAGCGTGCTTGCAACACTACGACCCAGCTACCAGCGTTTACCACGAGGTAGAACTGGAGGAGGTAAGTAACGAAAAAGGTACCGATACAAAGCGCGTCGGCAAAAAGATTACGATAGGCGCGGAAATCGGTATCCACGAAATTTGCCGCCTTACGTTTGAGTATGTCAAAGAGCACTGCACAAACCAAAACAACGCGGAGAAAGGAAAGCCAGCCACGGCGGGCTCTTACGGTGCAGCGAGCGCGGGCTCTTACGGTGCAGCCACGGCGGGCTCTTACGGTGCAGCGAGCGCGGGCTATCGCGGTGCAGCGAGCGCGGGCGAAAACGGTGCAGCGAGCGCGGGCTCTTACGGTGCAGCCACGAGCCGTGGAAAATCGGCAACTGGAAAGCAAGGACTATCCGTAGCTCGCGGTAATAACGTTCGCGTTAAAGGAGGACTTGGCGCGGTTTTGGTAATCGCAGAAGAAAACAAAAACGATTACTCCGTTAAAGAGTTTGCCACCGCTATAGTGGACGGTAAGGATATTAAAGCAGATACATGGTATAAGCTGGAAAACGGCAAACTGGTAGAGGCTGACGAATAAAAACGCACCCCGTCCCGCTCAAAGCCACGGCGCGGCTAATGCGCAAAGAGGGAAAGCCCGAAAGGAGCGGGGCGGGCTGCAATTTTGAAACAAACGGCAAAGAGTGCCGGATATTATATTATAAACCAATTAAAACCAAAAAGAAAATGGAAACAAAACAAAACGATTTTGCCGCCCAGGTTGCGGCAGATGCAGCGGCGCAAGCACACGCCCAAGAAATCAAAGAAACACGCGTCGGCGGTTTAGGTGGTAGCGACGCAGCCCTTGTTCTACGTGTATCGACTAAAGGGCTGGCAGGCTTAACGGCTACTGATTTAAAGCGTTTGTGCGTAATGTGTGGAACGTACGTCCAGGAGGATTTCGGCGGTAACGCGTACACGAACGCTGGGCACGCTTTCGAGGATTACGCAGAAAAGAACCTCCCCTGGGGAATTGCTGACAATACACCGAAAAACTACAAACGGGAGCTCGTAATGAGCCAAAAGCTCGCGCTTAACTTTAAGACGTTCGCGCACGCCGATTTCGCGGTAATCGAGGGAAACGATACGCACGTAATCGAGTGTAAGTTCGTACAACAAAACACCGCGAAAGTGGTAGCAAAGTATTACGCGCAACTCCAGTGGTACTATATGCTGGGCGCGAAATCCGTACAACTTTGCCACGGTACCGGGAACGTGGAACCTTTCGAGGTACTGGAGTGCAGCCTGGTAAATGTAGAGCGCGACGAGGAAACGATTAACCTATTACTCCAGGGCGTTAAGATAATCGACGATGCGCTTACAAGCGGTTGGCGTCCCGAACCCCTGGAAAAGGAGGTACTATCTAACACGCCGGAAGTAATACAGCAAGCCTTTGCAGAGCTGGAGGAGGTTAAGACCCTGGAGGCGGAGCTGAAAGCCCGCAAAGATGCTGCGGCTGGTACGCTTAAGCAATACCTGGAGGACTGGGGATTTACCGGGATACTCGCAGAGGGTACAAAGCACCAGGTAATCTATACAAAGGGCGGCGTATCTAAAACCTTTGACGCGGCGGCTTTCCTCAAAGACCACCCGGAGTATCACGAGCACCCGGAGTACTGGAAAACTACTAATCGCGCCGCAAGTGTATCCTTTAAATAATCCGCTTATGCAAGTAATAAAATACCGAAACAAACACGGCGCGCTATTTAAGCCTGGAGAAAAGCCCTACTGGCTGAACTGTAAGCAAAAGCACACCAGCGGCGGCTTATTACTCGCAAACCTGGTATTTTGTCCCGAAACGGACGGGCTCCGCTGGATAGGACATTGTGAAAAGTGCGAACTATTTAAGGGGCACGAACGTTACAAGGGCGTAAAATGCGAAAGCACAAAACCGTACAACCCACCCGCCTATTTTAGAGGCGGATAAATCCAAAAAAAAATAACCAATAAAAACAAAAAGAAAATGGAAAAGCAATTTATTAAAGAGCTGGTTGAGCAAATTGTAGCCGCAGCGTTAAACACCGAAACGAAACCTATTAAATCGGGGATTGATTATGGATGGCAGGATTTTGCCCTGGTATCCGATGCAGACGCGGAGGAACTGTTAAAAGAAAGTAGTATCCTGATAGTTGGTACGATATACGAGAGCGGTAACGTATCGCTGAATATAAGCGTACCCACAACGCCTGCAAACGGGGACGCGTTACGCGATGCGTTTAAGCGCCTAAAAGCTAAAAACATTGTACTTGTATCTATCGAGCGCGCCGGGGACGCGAAACGCGCTGAAGATGAAAGTACCGAGTTACTGGAAAAAGCGGCGGATATGCTGGGAATAACCCCGGATCAAGCCCTGAAAATGGCAAATAAATCGGAGGCGAAAAAATGAAAACGATAAGCGTAAATGTGCAGATTACAAAGTGCCCGAAACAATACGAGGCGGTACGCCTGGGCGTGGAGGTTACGCTGGAGCCTGGAGAGAACGAGGCAGAAGCTATTAAGACAGCAGACCAGTTTTTGCGCGAGCAATACGCGGCGCTATACGGGCAACCGTTACAGACGGCTAAACCAGTACCAGCGGCGGCTCCAAGTAATCCGAAACAAGCGCCAAGCGTGGAAACGAAAACGGCTAAAGAACCTCCTGCAAGCGATAAGCGCGAGCGTTTAGAGTTTAGCGACAAACGCGTGCAGCAAATCGTAAGGCGTATGGAGGCGCAACCCGGTAGAGCTAAAGAAATCCTGGAGCAAACGCTTAAGTATTTCGACCCTACCGAGGAGGTAATGAAAACGTTAAATTTTGCAGCTAAATTAGTGTAGTATGAATGACTCAATTATGGCGGCAATTATAGGAGCCGCCTCTCTAAAAGACTACGGCCTTCACGCACAATTTGGAGCGTGGAAAGCCAACCAAAAACAAACCCGTAAGCACTTAAGACGGGCGCGCCTGGGTAAGTTCGCCAAGGGCAAAAGATAAACCAATTTATTAACCAATTAAAAAACCAAGTTTTTATGTTAACACCAAAAATCGGCGGTATCTTTGATTGCCGCAAGTATGACCAAAGCGGAAAGCTGGCACACGACCAGCGCCAACTTTTAGCAGACACGGACAACGTAACTTTTTCGGCTCTAATCCCGATAGACCAAGTGCCGGAGGTATTTATGACTAACGGAGCCCTGGACGAGTTCGCACGCCCGAAAGCGTCAAAGCGCGAGCGCGAGGCGGCGCAAGCTGAAAACCGCCAGCCCGTGTGCGACGTGGTAAGCGTTAAGTTTAAAATCGGCGCAAACTGCAAATGGTTTGACAAATACGCCCGTCCGTGCGAGCGTCCTACAAACGCGGAGCTGGAAAAAAACCGCTATATGGTTCAGCTGGATTTCACGAAAAAGGACAAAGACATGGCGCAACCGCTTAAGCCGTCCGGGTACTGGGTTAACTCTATTATGATAAACCCGATAGAGGCGAACCCGTTTGCAGGTCAAGCTTTCGAGGAGGATAACGACCCAGAAAACGAGCCCCCGGTAAACACACCCGCTGCGGCTCCAGCGCAAGCACCCGCAAGCGCTCCAGCTAAAGACGACCTGCCATTTGATTAAGTAAGGGCGATTTTAGGCGATTTGCGCGGCTTTTGCCGCCTGGGTGGTACAAGTTACCAGCGAAAGCACAAAAGCCCCGCAAATCGCAAATTTTACTAAAAATTTAATTTTGAACTATGGCAAAGAGGAATTACATAAACCCGCGAGTAATCGCTGGAACGATGGAGGCTTTGGAGAAATACAAAGCCGCGCACCCGCAAGATAAAACCCCAATGGCAAATGCTTGCGCCGGAGAGCCTAAAGAGCAAAAAGCGCGATACGTGCGCGCCGCGCAGCGTTTGGGCTGGAACGTGGTACGCAGCCAGGGACACGTTTACGAAAACGGGGTACTATTATGGTAACGGAAAACTACAAATGGACGCTGCGACACGGCGGGGGCAAACTGATTTGTCCGAAATGCGGTCAGCGGCGTTTCGTGCCTTACGTTTCAACCGCTGACGGCAAAACCCTGGCGGGATCCGAATACGGGCGGTGCGACCGGGAGCAAAATTGCGGGTATCAAAGGTACCCAGGCAAAGAGGTAAACGCGGACGGGATTACCCCGGTAGAGATTAAGCCGGAGCCGCCGTTACGATTTTACCCCGCCGCCGTGGTAGTAGATGCAGATACTCCCCTATTTGAATACGTAGCCAAACTGGTAGGAGTATCCAGGGCGCTGGATATTTGGAACCGCTACAAGATAGGGCGGGACGGCAAACGGACTGTCTTTTGGCAGATAGCAAAGGACGGGACAATAAGATCCGGAAAGAGTATCCCCTACAAAACGGACGGACACAGGGACAAAGACGACAAGTACCCGGCGAACTGGTTACACAAAGTCCCAGCCTGGAAACACTTACGCGAGGGCGTGGAGCTTCAGCAATGCTATTTTGGCGAGCACCTACTAAATGAGCAACCAACCGCCCCGGTGGTAATCGTGGAAAGCGAGAAAACCGCCGCCGTACTATCCCAATTTAGTAAGGGCTGGGTATGGCTTGCGAGCGGAGGTTCCCAGGGACTAAAGAACCCGGACAAAAACAAAGCCCTCCAGGGGCGCGAGGTTTGGCTTTTACCCGACCACGGGCAATACTGGAACTGGGCAACGGTAGCACACGAAAACGGCTGGCAGATTTTCGACCAAATAGAGAAAAATCCAATTTTCCCAGGTTGCGATATTTTAGACCTTTTGGAGGCTGGAGCCCTGGGTAAGGATTTACTAAAATTTAGTAAGCTATGAGCAAATTAACACAATACAATACAACCGACGGCGGCAGAGAAAACCCCTGCGAACTGGTAAGCGCTTTTATGATGTGGGAGCGCGACGGCGGGACGCTATCCAGCTGGCTGGAGCAATTCGATTTTGACACACGCGAGGAAATCGAAAAGGCTATCCGCTTATTTATCCGCACGGTTACGCTGGACGATTATATGCGCAAAAAGCACCTGGAGGAAGAGAACCCGTACGCCGCAGCCGTGTTTACCCGCTACTCTAAAATTATGACCGACGCTAACCGCCTGGATAAGTACCCGGTTTCGCTTTCGGGCGAAATATGGCACGGCGGATTTAGCCGCAAACGCCTGGAGAGTAGAACCGCCGCCCTTTTCGATAGTGTAACCCCGGACGCGTCAAAGTACGCAGAGGCTTGCGAACGTATTAAGCGCGTGTACTCGCTTACGGACGTGGACGTGGAGAAAATCCACTTTTTTGTAGAGCAAACGAAAGCCGGGGATAAGTTCCCGAATAGCTTGCGCCGGATGCTTTATATTTGGGGCTCAACAATGAAAACGGGAAAAACCACAAGCGCTACGATGCTGGTAAGCCTTTTGAACGGGGACACCGACGAAAGCAATATCGCGCGATACTCCAGCACCCTGGCTAACGAAATGCAAGTAAAATCTTTTGCCGTGCCTAAAATATCCGAGTGTAACGCCGTGCTAATGGATGAGTGCTTTTTCGCGGATATGGGTAAAATGTACGCCGATTTTAAGCGTTTTATTACCAGCTCAAACGGACGCGCACGGCTACCGTACGGACAAGAGTTTGAGTGGACGGGGCAGCCTAACTATATTGCTACGAGTAACGATAGCCTGCAAAAATTTATAAAAGACTGGAGCGACCGCCGTTACTTAAGCGTTGAGTTTAAGGCGAAACCTACCGAGCGTTTAAGCTTTGAGGAAATAAAAGCCCTTTGGGCGGCTTTCGTGCTCAATTCGCAAAGGACTAAAGACTGGAGCGCCTGGGCTGACGAACTTGCACCCGTGAGCGAGGAAAAAGGCGACCGTACCGAGGTAGCCGACGAGCTCGAAATAGACCTCCGTAAGCTGGAAATGCTGGAGCGCGTCCTGGCTATGAATACCCCAACAAAATCCCCCGCGAGCGCGCAAAACCACGTAGCCCTTAAAACGTTCGTGGACTGGTTCAGCGAGAGTATGGGAGTTATGGAGGCACACAAACGCCGGGCGGAGATAGAGGCGGCGGTTATTAAAGTGTACGGAGAGCGTTACTCTACTACTAACTACTGGCTGCTTACGTCCCTCCAGGAAACGGCGCAAAGATTGAAAAACGAAATAAATAACCCCGTCGCTACCGATGCAGGCGCGCAAGATACAAGCGCGCAAGCGGAGCCGGAAACCGACGATTTACCCTTTTAAGATATGGAGCTGAATAAATTGTATAATATGGACTGCCTTATAGGTATGCAGGAAATCCCCAGCGGCTCCGTTGATTTGATTATTTGCGACCCTCCGTACGGTACGATTAAAGGTATCGGAAAGAGTACCGACAAATTTAACAAAGACACCACCTGGGACGTGGTAATACCTACCGACCGATTATTTGACCAGTACACAAGAATTTTGCGGAATAACGGCACGCTGGTACTTTTCAGCCAGGAACCGTACACGATGCACTTGCGTACTTTTAGAGGCAAAAACCTGGAATTTTCGTACCCGATGATTTGGTTAAAGAATTACGCGGGTAATCCACTAAAAGCCAAAATCGCGCCGCTTTCAATGTTTGAAGATATAAGTGTTTGGCGCAAACGCGTAGATATTGTAAGCAAGGAACACCCGCTGCGACAATACGCCCGCGAACTTGTTAAGTATATCGGCAAAGATTACAAACAAGTAGAGGAGGATTTGATTAAGCGCGGAATACACAAACCCACCAGGGCGCAGCACTTTTTAGCGTACGACTGCAACCAGTTCCATCTTTGCACCTTTGAAACGTACGAGATACTTACCGAGGACTACAATTTGAGGAACTGGGGGGGATATCGGGAGTTTGCGGATATTAAAGCGGAAAACGAACGATTTATCGCGGAAAACGAAACCGGGGAGGATTTTATTTTCAATTTGCCGGACGGAAAGGCAAGCGTTTCCAATGTCCTGGAGTTCGCGAAAGATACGGACACCTGGCACCCCACGCAAAAGCCCCTGGCGCTAATCGCGCACCTTATACGCCAGTATAGCAACCCCGGCGATACCGTCCTGGATAATTGTATGGGGAGCGCTACAACGGCGGTCGCGGCTATACGCACCTGGCGCAACTGGATAGGATACGAAATGAATACCGAATTTTATAACCGGGCACTTAAACGTATCGACGAAACGATGCGCACGCCCACCTTATTTTGAGATTATGGAACAAAATGCACCGACCCGCGTTCACTGCTTTTTCGAGCAAAGCGGGACGTTTAAAAACGAATTTATTAAGCTGGGAATACCAGCGGAGGATTACGATATACAAAACCACTTTGGGCAGACTGACCACGTAATAGATTTATTTGCCCAAATAGAGGCGGCGTACGATGGTAAAGAGTCCGTGTTTGACACTATCAAACCCTCCGATTTAATAATGGCGTTTTTCCCGTGTATCTACTTTTGCGGATTTTCTCAACTGGCACAAACGTACTCTTGCTCAAACTACAAAGGTTTAACGGTGCACGAAAAGACGCAGTCGATAATTAAGCGCCAAGAGGATAGAACCTACTTTTTGGGGCTTTTAACAAAATTATTTTGTATAGTTTACGAACGCGATTTGCGTATGGTAGTTGAAAACCCCGCAAATTCTAACTTTTTGCTATTTCAGCAGAATTTTGTAGAGCCGTGTACTTTTATAGATAAGGATAGAACGACACGCGGGGACGTTTTTAAGAAACCGACGGCGTACTGGTTCGTAAATATCAAACCACACACACACACACACACACGCCAGCAAACGCTGAAAAGCAAAATCCGCAAAATATACAACGCCAAAAGCGCGGAGCGCGCGGGATTATGCAGCGAGGCGCGCAGTATGATTTCGCAAGATTACGCACGTAATTTTATATGCGATTTTATACTGGGAAAACGTCAAGCGTTTACGGATTTAGAACTTTTTAACGATTAAATTATGATTTTCGCAGTACACCCCGACGGTAATATATACCCAGCTCGCGAAATGCTGGATGCTTTCGAGTGGGCGCAAAGAAATAACCCGATATTTAGTTATTTATTAAGTTTGAACGTATCAAATACCCTACAAATATAACCAAATTATGAACTTACACGAATATCAAAAACGAACCGCTAATTTTATAGCGCAGCACCCTAACGCTATTATATCCGTGGATATGGGTTTGGGAAAGACCGCCGCTACTTTAGCCTGGCTGGACTGGTTCGCGCGCCGTCGTAATTACAACGTGCGAGGTATCATAATCGCACCCAAGCGAGTAGCGGAAAACAACTGGCTGCAAGAGGCGGAAAAGTGGGGGCTTAACACTTTATCCGGGCGTATGATTATTTGCGCCGGGACGGCTCAAAAGCGCGCGAAAGCCTGGAACAATGACGCCCGCCCGATTAAGATAGTAAGCCGGGACAATTTTAAGGACTACCAAAACCGCTCCGCCGATTTTCTTATTATTGACGAGCTGACCAGCTACAAGAACCCGGACGCGGCGCGAACGAAAGCCGCAGCTAGTATTTCCGCGACGTATAAGGTAGGGCTTACGGGCACGTTTTTAGCTAACGGCGCGATAGATATTTATGGGCAAGCGCAAGTAGTAGGGCTCGGCTGGGGTATGAGCTTTTACGGGTGGCGCGGTACGTATTTCCGCGATGCGCTGGCTGGTTCCGGGCTCCAGTTCCACAAATGGAGGCTTAACGGTTCCCTGGATGATTTACTTCTACCTATCCGCTCCAGTATCTTTACGTTAACGGCGGAGGATTACCTACAAATCCCGCCCGTAACCAATACCACCCACAAAGTAGAGGTTGGCGCGGAAATCCGCTCGGCTATTGCAGAGCTGGACGCGTTCCTGGTTACAGAAATAGGCGGAGAGATTTTGACGCTGGAGGAAAACCAAAAGTTTGCCAAACTGCAGACCCTTTGCGACGGGTTCGTATATACCGAGGAGGGGGAAAACGTTAAACCAATACGCGGAGAGTATAGCGCAAAGCTGGAGGCGGTGGCTGATTTTGTAGCTGACTGCAAAGACGCCGGGGAGCCAGTCCTATTGTTTTACGCTTTCCGAGAGGAGGCTGTATGGCTTTCCGAGCTACTGGAGGCGCGCGGCGTCAAATGGTACGGAGTGAAAAAGCCGGATTTCCTGGATAAGTGGAACGCCCGCGAAATTGACTGCCTTATAGCACACCCGGCGAGCGCCGGGCACGGCTTAAACCTCCAGCACGGCGGGCGCGTAATCGTGTGGAGTACGTTAACGTATAACTACGAACTTTTTGCCCAAGGTAACGCGCGCCTGGCACGGCAGGGACAAAGGAATAACGTACAAATTCACTATTTTGTAGCGTCCGACACTTGCGAGGAGAGAGCCGTAAGCGCGCTCCTACGGAAAGAGTCGGAGCAAAAAGAATTTTTAAATTTAACGAAACAATGAAAAAGTTACAAAACAATTTTACAACTCCGGAGCAGTCAAAAAGACTGTTGGAGTTAGGCGTTCCGGCAGATAGCGCGGATTGCTATTATAGCCATTATATTAAAACATATGCACATAGCGAATATACGGAAATACTATGGCATAGACCAAGATTTATAACAGAGGATAATAATCCAAATTGGAATGCAAGACTAATGGATGGTACGCAAACATACCAACCTTGTTGGTCGGTTGGTAGGCTGATTGAGATATATGAGATATGCACAAGTTGCTTGTTTGAGCGCAGAAATCCAAAACTTTCTATATTGGAAGATGTGATGTCGCAAATAAGCGAAGATATTATTGCAACAGATGAATGTTGGGACTTTTCAAAATTGGAGGAATAAGTTATGGCACAAAGAAAAACGAAAAGCCCGGTGCACGCCGGGGACGGGCACACTTGCGGAGAGTGTGCAAAAGGTGAGTGGAACACGGACTGCTTTAATTACAGAGGCGAACCGTTCCAAATTTATTGCGAGCATAGCACGTACGCGTATAGTAAGCGGCGCGCTTGCGCTACGTGTTTCGACAATACGCCAGCGTGCGAGTGTTTCAAAGCCGGAGATCGTCCGAGATATAGAACGAAAGGAGGAAACAATGAAACAAGAAGAACTGGAGTTGGAGCGTAGATGCAGAGCACACGCACGCGCAAACGGGTGGATCTGTTGCAAGCTGGAGAAAAACGGCTGTAAAGGGATACCCGACGACCTATTTATAAGCCAAGACCAGGTTTGCCACCTGGTAGAGTTTAAGAAAGACGAAAAGCAAAAACCACGCACGGAGCAAGCCGTTTGGCTGGCGCGTTTTTCGAAAATTGCGCACCTGGTAGGTAGTTTTGAAGAGTTCTGCAGGGTACTACAAATTGAGCCGCCGGAGCGAAAAAAATAAAAATTGCAGAGAGTACCGAGTTTTCTTTGTTTCCTATTATATACGTAAGTATCTAATAGGGATACAAAGGGCGCGGTATTTTTTTTTTTTTTCTAAAGTTTTAGAGCGCAAAAAATACTCTTATATATACATATACACACACGTA